>Ga0210410_10000266_pt1 | contig 66531 bp, 69 predicted proteins | sample IncBWC4MmetaG_FD_161058 | JGI IMG/M metagenome (GOLD analysis project Ga0210410, IMG submission 161058) | Forest soil microbial communities from Barre Woods Harvard Forest LTER site, Petersham, Massachusetts, United States - Inc-BW-C-4-M | ecosystem: Environmental > Terrestrial > Soil >... | reverse complement strand
TCCGCTAGATTCACTTCGAGAGCTGCCCCCTCGTTAGGAAAGGCTTTTTTCCGAAATGTCTATCCCTGCGCACGTTTTTATCTTGCGACAGTCGCCCGTCGAGGAAACAGCTCAACGATCCTTGAGGGCGCCTGAAGCACAGAGGCGACCTGAAATAACTCGCGACTCACGTCGGCGCGGTTACAAGTCTGCCCGTCGCCGGTGTTTTGACAGAATTGAGGTGCGCGACGTGTATGTCACAGTCCGCATTGTGGCGCGAAAGGGCGATCCTACCATCAAGGATGGTGCCTCCATTTCAGGGTCGCGCCGGACTCAGTCTGGACTTGGCTACGGAAGTAGTATTACTTGACGCGCCGTCATCAGCGGAGGCGTGCAGCGGTCTGCCGTTAGAACGGTGTTTCGGGCATTGAAGAATGTGTTCGAACCGATGTTGTTCGAGCCAGCTATCCCAACTTGGCAAATGGCGATTCACCGCCAGCCAGGAAGGACAGTTACGTCTGCGGTTCGACACGCTCAGCCCGCCCAGTCATTCATTGACCGGCCGATGCGGCATCTTTAAGATGAGGCGACCCGAAAGCCGGGCGTCTCTCGAATGATCGGCCAAACTGTCTCGCATTACCGCATTGTGGAGAAGGTCGGCGGCGGCGGGATGGGTGTGGTCTACAAGGCCGAGGATGTAACTCTGCGTCGGTTTGTCGCCTTGAAGTTTCTGCCCGACGACGTCGCCCAGGACTCCCAGGCATTGGCCCGCTTCCAGCGGGAGGCGCAGGCGGCTTCGGCCCTCAACCATCCCAATATCTGCACCATCTACGAAATCGGGCGGCAGGATGGGAAGCCCTTCATCGTGATGGAGTTTTTGGACGGGCTGACTCTCAAGCATCGGATCGCCGGAAAGCCCATGGAGACCGACGTTCTGCTCGGTTTGGCGATTGAGATTGCCGACGCTCTAGACGCTGCCCACAGCGAAGGAATCGTCCATCGCGACATCAAGCCGGCCAACATTTTCGTCACCAAGCGCGGGCACGCCAAGATTCTCGATTTCGGTTTGGCCAAGGTCACGGCCGTGACCAGTTCCTCGAGCCAGGTTGTAGCCACTTACACGCAGACAGGAACTCTCGATGGTCCGCATCTCACCAGCCCGGGAACGGCCCTGGGCACCGTCGCCTACATGTCTCCCGAACAGGTGCGTGGCAAGGATCTCGATTCGCGTACTGATCTGTTCTCGTTCGGAGTGTTGCTATACGAGATGGCGACCGGAGCTTTGCCGTTCCGGGGGGATACCTCAGGGATGATCTTTGAGGCCGTGCTGAACCGCGCTCCCATTCCTCCCGTACGCCTCAATCCGGACGTGCCGGCGGAATTGGAACGAATCATCAACCGCGCGTTGGAGAAGGACCGCGATCTGCGCTACCAGCATGCCTCGGACATGCGGGCAGAACTGCAACGCCTCAAGCGCGATACGGATTCGAGCCGGCATATCTCCGCCGCCAGCGCCGAGGAAACATCTGCGCCGCAAGCGATCGTCCAGCCCGCTCCTGCTAGCAGCAGCTCGACCGTGGCGGCCGCGGGACACCGCCCATGGTGGTATGGGCCGGCCGTTACGGCGGTGCTCATTCTCCTGGCCGCGGCTGGCGTAGGCTTGTACTCGTTGCTTCATCGCGCAACGCCAACCCCATTCCAGAACTTCGCGATCACCCAGGTCACCAATTCCAGCCGGGCAACCGTTACCGCGATATCTCCCGACGGGAAATACGTCCTGACCGTGATGGACGACAAAGGACTGAACAGCCTCTGGCTACGCAACGTAGCTACCGGAAGTGACACGCAGGTGTTGCCGCCTTCGGCGACCATTCCCAACGTCGCGTTCTCGCCGGACGGAAACTACATCTTTTTCCGAAAAGCCGAGAATGCCATCGCCAGTGATTTCAATCTTTATCGCGCCCCGGTGTTGGGGGGCACTCCAAAGGTCGTGGTCCACGACGTTGACAGCGCCTTTGCGTTCTCTCCCGATGGTCGCCGCATGGCGTACATTCGGGGCAACAATCCGGAGACAGGGAAGTATCGCCTGCTTGATGCGAACCTGGATGGCAGCGACGAAAAGGTATTGCACGTCGCGCCCATGGGTTCTCTCGCTCGCTGGGTGACCTGGTCCCCCGATGGCAGGCAAATCGCCTATCCTGAGATCCAGCCGGGTGACGCCCTGGGTGGAATCAATCTTTTCGACCGAGATTCGGGAAAAATCCGAATCCTTACGTTTGCTGACAAAGCGATTGGGGAAATGACGTGGTCGCCTGATGGGGACGGCCTGTTCGTCATCTACCATCAAAAAGGGCCCAACTACAATCGCCGCCAGATTGGTTACGTCGCGCTGGCTGACGGCCAGTTGCGCCCGATTTCCCGTGACACCAACAGCTACGCGACGTTGAGCCTTTCGGCAGACGGCAAGACGCTGGCCACCGTCCAGCAGAAAGTGGTTAGCAATTTTTATGTGTTGCCTGGCGACGGCAGCACTTCAGCGGACATCTCTCCGTCGGGCTCCGGCGGCGAACACGTCCAGTTTTTCAATTGGACCGCAGACGGGGGCCTGCTCACATCCGACCTGACCCAGCTCACTCGCTTAGACGCGAACGGGCAAAATGCGAGCCAGGTGGTCAGCGATCCGGCGGCGAACATCCTCAGCCTTTCTCCATGCGGTGCCCAATTTATCGTTTTTCCCTGGGCCTTTCATAACGGCAACTCTGTCGGCATCTGGCGTATCAATGCAGATGGCTCGAATCCCATAAAGCTGGCGGATGAGAGGTTTGACACATTTCCAGTCTGCTCGGCGAATTCAAAATGGGTGTATTACTGGCCCGGGGTGAAGCACCTTGCGCGTGTTCCCCTGGACGGCTCCGGCCAAGCAGAACCGATTCCCGGCAGTGCTGTCGAAAGTGCGTTTCTAGCGGGGCGAGGCATCGGCATTTCGCCCGATGGCAAGACCCTGGTGTATGTGGTGGCGATCGTGAATCCAACAGGCCCGACGAGCATTGATAAGATTGCCCTGCTCGACGCCGCGACACTTCGTTCGCCGCGCATGTTCGACGCTAATCCACGAATTTCTAAAGGCGTGGAATTCACGCCGGATGAAAAGTCCGTCGCCTACCCGGTCAAGGAGAATGGCGTAGATAACGTCTGGGTTCAACCCGTCGACGGCGGTCCCGGCCGACAGATCACCCACTTCAAGTCCGAGCAGATTCTGTCCTTCCACTGGTCGCCCGATGGCAAGAAGCTTGGCATCCTGCGCGGCCACACCGATTCCGACGTCGTCTTGCTGCAAGAATCCAAGCCCTAGATTGTCTTTTCACCCCAAAGCCGCGACGAAGATGGGGTTGCCTTCACGACGTCTCCGGTTCGCCATCAGGATCGCTAGGCGGACGGCTACTTAGCTGATGCGAAAAAGCCGCACCGACCTGCGGACGCTCTGTCGGATTCAGGCTGCTGGAATATTCAGTCGCCGGCTCGTCCGCGACAGGGCGCACCACCTCGCCGCAGATCAGCCAGAGTCGGTGGAGCCTTGCATGTTCGCTCCCAATCTCAAGGCCGGGCCGGACTCAGTCTGGCGGGCTTGGCCACGGACGAAGTATTGGCTTGACGCGCCTGTGGTGCGCAAAAACTCTTTGCGTCGGATTCTAGCGAGACGTAACATTGTTACATTGCTTTCCCACAACGAACGGACCTTAAACTCTCCTCCGTGAATGTTGATGATTCCAAACGCATTCAAGCCGGACAACATTTTGACGAAGGACAACTCGTATCGAGGTGCGGTGGCCGAATGGTCGTACAGAAGTGTTCCCCGGCAATTCTGGAGAACAATCCTGATCTCTAAGCAGTGGTTGCGGGCGGCATGCTTCAACCCTGCACAGTCCCGCGTAAAGTGACGGCTGAAATCCATAACTCGGGGAGGATGTTTTGTTGCGCGTCCGCGATATTTCTGTTTGCGTTCTAAGTGTATTTCTGATTTCCCTCGGTATTTCCAGGGCCCAGCAAGATAAACAAAAGCCTCAGAGCACCATGGGAGGAATTGCCTCGGGAGCAGTTGCGGCTCCTATTTATGACTCTCAGAATCGGCCCATCACGGCCGGCGGGTTTGTCGACAAGGGGCCGGTCATCTTCGAAGAGGCCGCGAAGCAGGCCGGCCTCGGTAGCTGGCGCCACAAAATGGGCGTGCCAGAGAAAAACTTCATTGTTGAGACCAATGGTTCGGGCGTCTGCCTGATCGACTTCGACAACGATGGCTGGCTCGATATCTATCTCGTGAACGGCGCGACATTCGATTCTCTGGATGGAAAGGAAGAGCCGCCACACGCCGCACTGTTCCACAACAATCATGACGGAACGTTCACCGAAGTAGCGCAAAAGGCCGGTGTAGCGAATGATCGCTGGGGATACGGCTGCTCGGTTGCGGATTATGACAACGACGGCTGGCCCGATCTCTTTGTCGGCAACTACGGCAAGAACCGGCTCTACCACAACAACCATGACGGCACCTTTACTGACGTGGCTGAAAAAGTCGGTGTGCAATTGGGCAATTGGTCTGCAGGTTCAGCGTGGGGCGACTATGACGGTGATGGGTTATTGGATCTGTATGTTGCGGGTTATGTTCACCTCGACCGCGAGAACCTGCCGATCGGCGGAAGCAAGGCGATGAACTATGCGTTCTGCCAGTATCGTGGGGTTTCAGTGAATTGCGGACCGCGCGGATTACCTGGCGAAGCAGACCATCTTTTCCATAACAATGGCGACGGCACCTTCACCGATGTCACGGTGAAGGCAGGCGTACAGGATAAACAACCCTACTACGGCTTCACAGCAATTTTTGTCTCACTCAATGCAAACGGCCGCCCCGACCTGGTTGTCGGGAATGACTCGCAACCCAATTACCTCTATATCAACAAAGGCGATGGGACGTTCGAAGACGACAGTTACTCGTCCGGGTTCGCGCTCAACGACGAGGGCCGCGAGATCGCCTCGATGGGCATTGCCGCGGGGGACTATGAAAACAACGGCCAGGTGGATTTTTTGGTTACCGACTTTGGTGACGACTACAAGGTGCTCTACCACAACGACGGCTTCAACAGCTTCTCTGACGTGAGCTACAAGGCAGGTGTCGCACGAACCACGATTCCATTCGTCGGTTGGGGGGACGGTTTTCTCGATTACGACAACGATGGCTGGCTTGATCTCTTCATGGTGAACGGCCATGTTTATCCGCAGGTAGACCAACACAAGTGGGGCACGTCGTTTGCTGAAAGACCGCTGCTCTTTCATAACATACCGAATCCAGAAGGGAAGGGTCGAAGATTCGAATACGTGCCTCCCGTTCAGGGAACCGGGCTGGCCACGGTCGTTCCGGCACGTGGAGCAGCATTTGGCGATCTGTTCAATGACGGCAAGATCGATGTTGTGATCAACCCGATTGACGGTCCTCCCGTGCTGCTTCGCAATGTGAACCCCGATCATCATCACTGGATCGAGGTTCAACTCGTCGGAGGACCCAAAAGCCCGCGCGACGCGACGTGCGCCACCGCGTTTTTGACCGCCAACGGAATGCGCCAACGTCAGGACGTGCTCGCGAGTGGAAGTTATATATCTTCGAACGACCGCCGTTTGCATTTCGGCCTCGGGGATGCGACGGATGCAGGAAGCCTGGAGATCCACTGGCCATCGGGCGAAAGGGAAACGATCAAGCTACCTGAAGTAGATCGCATCTATACCGTCACTGAAGGCAATGGCATCACTGGCGCCCTGTGCGGAGCAACGAAGTGTGAGAAAAACGCGCGAAAGGCCAAAGCTCATCGGTAGGGTCAGACGCCGAAACGCATTCTTATCCGACTCGTTTTCTAAATGAGCCGAACGAATCTTACCACTGCCTTCGCGGAGACGTTCAGAGCACTGCGGCTATGCACTCCGTCGCGTAATGCGCAATGACTGCGCCGCAGGTCGGCCGACTTGAGACCTCTTTGCTGCTGATTAGCCTGGTTCGTCATACACGCCGATCTCGGCAATGTGAGGCATCTGGCTGCTGCTTTCCAACAGCAACCGCACCCTCTGCGATGATACGCGAGGGATGCGATGAATTGTCGTAGGTGTCGGCTTTTCGCCGTTTGCCAGCGTAGTCCAGTTCACACCGTTCCAGCACTCAAAACGATAGCTCCGAATACGGCTTTCCAAATAGTCATCTCCTTTGCCAACAGGCTCCACGAGCGACACAACATTGAAGCTCTCCTGCTTTTGCAGATCCACCTCTAACCAGCCTGAGGTTTGCCCCTCCTCCAGGTACCAGCTCGAATGAAAGTCACCATCGTTCGCTTCATCCGGACCCACAGTATCGGGGTAAGAACTGGCATGAATTGGCTTGCCCCTCGCCAGATTTCGCGTCGTGATCACGATGTGCTTGCTAAGCTTTGCCATGGGGCCAGGATGCGTCCATGCTCTCCCAATCTCTTCCAAGCGGCTCACAAGATTCGACGCGAGCCGTCCTTCGCGGTTCGGTGGAGCATTGAGAATCAGGTTGCAGTGTCTGAGATTCAGTGGCCGAAGCCACTCGTCAACAACAGTCTTTACCGCCTTGAGAGGTCCATTCGCGTCTCGTTGCTTCCAGAACCATCCTTCGGTAAGGGTCGCACAGGAGAGGGCAGGCACGTCGCTACCTTCCGGGACCTTCTGCCCGGCATTCTGCTCAAAAGCCTTCACATCGGAATAGTAGAGTCCGCTCGGAGGATATTGACTGGCATTGAGATCGCAGATCAGGCAGTCGGGCTGGAGATTCTTAATGTGCTCATAGATCTCGTGGAACGGTACCTCTTCATACGTGATGCGACTCCACGGTGCATCCCAGCCATCTGTGATGAGGATATCAACTTCTCCATAGCGCGTGAACAACTCCGTCAATTGATCTTTGATGAGCTGAACCTTGACCGGTGTCACGTTGAAATGGCGGATGTCATCGCGCAGCGACAAGATCGAATAATAAAGCCCCACCCGCAGGCCAGCCTTGCGGAAGGAATTGACATAGGCGCGGACGATGTCGGTCGAGTGCAAGGTCTGCCTCACGTTTGCCGCTGCCGATTTTGTCGGCCAGATGCAGAACCCATCGTGATGTCGGGTCGTCAGGCACCCCCAAGTCATGTTCGCCGACTGCGCCGCCGCGGCCCATTGGTCCGTGTCGAGAGCGGTTGGACGAAAGAGATCAGCGGGCGATGTCGGATCGCCCCATTCGCGGTCCTGAAAAGTGGCCATATTGAAATGCACGAACATGCCGAAGCGCAGATCCACAAACCTCTGTTGCAGATCCAGGAGTGGCAGTCCGCGACGCCGAGTTGCGCGCTGCGTATCGTTCTGCTCCGTTGCGGCGCCGTGATTAGAGGCCAGCATCGCTGCGATTGCGGTTCGGGTGGCCAGTTGGAAGAACTCTCTCCGTGACGTCATTTTCGATGCGCGTACCTCCAGCAAGATGAGAGCAGCTTGGATTCGGAATTTAGCACAGTCGAGTCAGGCTTGATCTCGAGGGTCTAAGTTGCCGCAAGGGACTCCGGAAGAAACGTTTGGAAAGTCGAAATTTGACGCAGTCGGCAGTGAGGCGGGCCGAGTCTTGAGCGTGTTGACGCTGACCGCCAGCTCAATTTCACGAAGCACCTGCCCACATGAGTGGGCTTCCGGATGCAGTGCTTTTGGAAGAGTCAACACTCTACGTTTCTTTTCGCAGCTCCACTCCGGTATCGCCCGAGCGGATGATGTATCTCTGCACTCCACGGCGCACATGCCGCAATTCGCCCACGAAACCTCTCGGCCTGTCTGCATTCAGCAGTTCCGGTGCGTCGCCAAGTTTTGGCATATAACCGAAGAGCGTGCAGAGGACAGTTTCTGCAAAGGCTCCGCCGCCCGTACACTCGCGCATGCAGCCCTGACGCTGAGCAATGCGGACCGGTGCGTCGCGGTCTCGCCTCTTTACACCGTAGAACTCGCGCGCCTGCGCGTACACGCCTTCATAGACCGCGGCCTGGGTCCGCCGCAGAAAGGGAACCGCGATGTTCCAGTAACCCAAACGGCACAAAGCGTCAACCGTCACGGCTGGCCATGCGTCGTAGGCGCCCATCGGCCCGTGGTCGGGGCGGTCAGAGATCGTCGCTGCTAGGTCGAGCTGGGATTGCGCACGCATCCACTTTTCCATCAACAGTTCGCGTTGAACGAAGTCAACCATTTCACGGCGAACGTTGGGCGGCAGGTCTGCAGCCAGGAAACGACCGACAGCGGCGAAGTCGTAGCAGTGGCGCATCTCCACCCGTGTTCCATCGCGGTGCAGGCTTGCCCACACGCCCTTTCCTGGTTCGTAGAGCGTCATGACTGCCTTGAACATGACGTCTGCGTCGAGGCGTAGCTGTCGGGCTTCGGAGCCGTCGCCGTTATTCTCGAAAATCTCGGCAAGTTCCCGCATCATCCACACATTGGCGGAGTTGAACGAAGGAACTTTGTTGATGTAGGTAGGCACACATTCCAGCAGATTGAGTGCGCCACCATAATCAGCAAGCTGTTCTGTAGGATTCAACCGCAGTTTCTTCCAGTTTGTCGCTAGAACGTGCATGCGTTGCAGCACCGTTTGGTCGGCGATCTTCTCCCGGAGGAACTCCTTGTCCTGCGTGACAACGAGATACGACCAGGCCAGCCGGAAGATGGAGAGATCGTTTGCCGCATATCCGCGCAGATCCCATCCGGCGGGAACCTCAAGATGCTTCGGCGAAGGAGGTCGTTCAGCTTTGAAAACGATAACCGCGCTCTCGTGCGGGTCCTGCTCAAGGAACAACTTGATTTGCTCCTTCATCTGCTTGGGTTCGAGCAAGGCGAAAAGAGTAGAGAACAGCGAGGTGTCCCAGTAGAAGACCACTCCTTTGGGGCGTTCACCGCTGGTGATAAAGGTCCTGTTGCTCCACAGATTGGTGCGCAACAGCACAATTAACGTAAGCACGCTACGGTAGTAGATCTCACGGATCGCCGCATCGTTTGTAACCAGCAACGGAGCATTGCCTGAGAAGAAGTCGTTGTCCGGCGTGAAAGCGCTCTTCCACCTCTTGTCCCATTCGGCTTTGGTGCGGTCCCACTGTGTCTCGAACCACTCGCTTGTAAGGCCAGAGCGTCCGGGCTTGCCTGGTTCCACCACGTGCATCAGGAAACGAATTTCGCGGCTTTCACTCGGGGCGACGCTCACCTGCCACTCGGCAAACTGGCCGTCCGTCTTGTTCTGCGGAAGATCGAAGAAACGATAAACATAATCCATCTTCCATTTGTCCGACGTGGCGTGGATCTCTCCAGGGCCGATAAACTCCCGGTTCACCGGCCTCCAGCCCGAATCCACCGTCAGCGCTACGTGAAAAGATTTGGCGGTCACGCCATTATTAGTGAACTTCACTCGCCACATTACCACCGTGTCTTCTATAACCAGCCTGTTTGTGGTGACCACATCGAGATCGCCTACTTGTGCGCGGCGCACCGCCTGGAAGGCAAACCACCTGCAGTTCGTACTCTCGTAGGACCGGTCATCAATTGTCATGCCACAAAGCGGCAGGGAATAATAGATGGGCCAGCGCGGTCCGGAGTCGTCGCCATAGAGTTGTCCGCCAGGCAGGAAGTTCACCCCAACAAGATCTGGCGCGCAGGCGGCCATCTCGTGGAAGTTATGCAGCGAAGGCATCTGCGCAAGCAGGCCGCAATCCAGCCAGCCGGTTCCTAATTCGTCCAGCGTCGGTAGCCCTGAAGTCCCCGACGACGTTGCTGCGCTATCCGCAGCAAATCCAAAGGCCATGCCGGGAAATAGTTGCGCTGAGAGCGCCGCCATCCCGGTTTCGCAGAACATCCGCCTGCTTATGGTCTTACGCGCTACCGAAGGGGGTTTCGCTCCTGGCTTTACGCATCGTTTCACATATTCTCCATTCGTCCGTAGCTTCCGACGTGCTGCTGTAGCACGGGGCACCCTTCGGGAAACCCGCAGTCAGTGCCAACTGGACCTGAACTCGATTGCAGCCGACCCCTATGTGTTCAGGGTTTCAATGCGCAGCGTGATCAAATCCCAGGCAGGTACGTCCACTTGTGTATCGATTCTTTCAAGCGGTTGCTCCCGGAGGTTGCTGCGCCAAACCTTGATCGGTCTCCCATCCGCCCAGGTCAAGCCGGCCTTACGGTCTTCTCCCGACGCGCCGAAAAGCTGGACAATCCACGCGCTGCCGTCTTCGCTTCGCTTGCACTCCTGCACAAGCACATCTTCCTGATCTATCCGGAGCTTCAGCCCCATTCGGGATCGCTGCCCCTGAGCTGAAGCAACAAGGGGCTGTGACATGCCAATCGCAAAACGGCTGGCAGCCGCGGGGTCGTAACCGCCGTGTGGACGAAGCGCATACCGAAACTCGACGGGGCCATCCTGGTACGCGCGGTAATTCGTTCCCCAATGATTGTTCATGATCCAGGAATAGAACGTTTGTGTGGGCTCAATATGCTTTCGCCAGGTTTCAGGATGGGTTTGCGAGCCTAGCATGGTGGCTGAAAGAGAGCCGATTTCTACCAGAGGCGCATCGAGTGTCACCCAGGTGGCACCGTACTCTGCATTTGCAACATCGATCCACCGGCCCACAGGCAACGAGGTCTTGCAAGAACCCGGCAGTTGATCAATTTCGGGACGCACTACAGCAAGAGGAACGTCGATGTGAATCTGACCGTTCTCAATGGCAAACGGAAAGGTGAATTGCACGCTCTCTTTAGATTCATGCTGAGCAAAATCTCCGCCAGGCCCGCCTTGGCCTGGGTGCGGATTCAGGGGCGCACGTTTCTTATTTACGATATTGGATATTTCAATCCAATCTGCAGAGGCGTTCAATCGCACACGGCGAACCAGGTCTACGCAGCCCGGAGCGGAAGACTCGATGCGAATCGCGGCAACGAGGGGGCCGGGTTCCTCGATGGCGATGCGTACAGGCCCACTCGTACTCACCTTCGATGTGTCTTTGCCTTCAAGGAATAGGTATTGATTTATGGCCTCGTCCTGGCTGGTGTCCACAAGGTTGCGCGCACTCTTGTTGGACGTCAGCTCGACGATGTTACCGCTTTTGCTGTCGACTTTCGCACGCACAACACCGTTATCCAAGACCGCGTCCAACACCGAGACGGGTTTTGCCGGAACATGCGGCGCTGCTGCTGAAAGATGAAAACTCGCAGTTCCAAGAGGGGGAACATTCTCTGCAAGAAAAGCCAATTCCCCCGTCGAAAGACGCTGAGATGGAACAGATGTGCCTCGTTCATTCTTCACATGGTCCTGGCCCAGAGACCTCTCCTTCGAGATCACAATCACTTCTGTCCTCGGCCAAGAACAAGTGTTATGCACATCTACGTTCGAACTATTCTTCTCGCTTGCATGGGCGTCGAGCACCTTGTCAAAAAGCTTCTTCGATTCGTTCTCGGCGTCAACTGCGAATTGACGTTTCACCTGCCATTGTTGTGCGACAAAAGGTTTCTCAGAATCCGAAACACTGTTCCACGCTCCCCATGTGTGTTCCGAATACAACAAGACATTTCTCCAGGCGACGTTGAAATCGGAGCTGTTGTATTCCTGCGGTGCGAGCATCGCAAAGAGTGTTGCCGCCTGGGCCAACCGCTCGGCTGCTCCGCGGTTCATTCGTGTCTCTAAGGCTGATGACCCGGCTCCATCCTCCCAGTAAGGAGTCAAATCGCCGTTGAACTGGGGTAGCTGGTGGCCATGCTGTTTCTCGAAAGCCACAAACGCCTCGCTGGTTGTGGAAATCGAGAAGCGCGGCCATTCGTATTCTTGATTCCACTTTTTCACGAACTCGCAAATCTCCGAATCAGGTTCCGCATTGTCGCCATGGCCGGACCACCGGATATAAGAAATCTGATACGGGAAACCGATCTCATCCAGTCTGGCTTGGTATTCGTTGACCAACCGTGTGTCCAGCTTCATGACATGCGACATTGCATAGCCAGTCCACGGAACCCAGACAAGCACCTTTTCGTTGCCCGAGGGAGAGATCCACCAGAATGGCTTATCTTGCCACTCAACCATAAAGTTTCCAATGCGGTCGAAGAAATTGGGGGCAGCCGAGAAGTAGCGGATGCCTGCCTGGGCCATCGCGGAAACCGTTCCCCAGGTATAGCCAGGAACATCGCTGATCATGGCAGAGTCAACGGGGATCCCACACTGACTGCCTAATTCGGTTCCGTAACGAAATAGTTGGAGAAGCTCTTCAGGGCGGCAAAGGCCAGTTAGCTCGTTCGCATACATGCCGTTTAGCCCGATCCAACCCTTCTTCACAGCGCTGATCAGTTCTTGGCGCTCTGGCTCGTTCTTGGTCCGCATGAACTGATCTGCTCCCCAGAGGACCTCAAGGTTCCAAACGAATCGCGCACCGGGTGGGTAATTGGCAGTGTTTCGCGCCAGTTCGATTCCCCGGAAGATATTTGCCATTTGTTTCTCTTCGACATTGCTCTGTAGATCCGTATATCCAAGGTCATGGTGGGAATGGGGCAGGATGAAGATCAGCAACTTGCGGACCGGCTCCACGCGAACTTCGGCTGAGTCCGACTTGCCGGCGATTTCATACTCGATAAGGATATGCTGAGCTGTTTCAACCGGGTCGACATAGATGTTGAACGTATGCGTGCCCGGAGACAGAACTAGGCTCTCGCGTTCCTGGCGATTGATGGTAACGACCAACGTTGCATCCGTTCCGGCATGCTCTATCGTCAATTGGATCGGTTGGACAAGCTTCCCACCTTTATTGGCCAACGCGCGAATTGGAATGGCAAAGCTCGACTTTTCCGTCAAGGTTTGATCCAGGCCTAGAGCTGACATCCGAGGATTCACCCAAGCAATGCCGACCGCAGCGGCAATTCCCTTTATGACTTTGCGTCTTTCCATACTCGGCAAGAAATTTCCTTTGTGGCCAGCGCGAACAAACCCGAGCGAGCGTCACGCAGGCCTAGTGATACTGCCCCGCGAAATCCCCTTCACTACGTTCGGCCGAAGGGCGTGTCGGGCGAAAATCCTACGGGGATGGTGCTCGAATGTCAATATAGCACTCGCATATAACGACCATAAGTGATGGTTTAGCGCATTGATAGCGTTCATAACGAGCAGGATTAACTTCTGCTCAGGCATGAGCGAGCGGCGGCAGTTCCATGCGCCCTGAAAGGACTGATCTCTCTGGAATTACTGCGGTGGCGTCAACTCAGATCCTTTGCGCATTGGGGGCGGCGTTTGCCGGGTCAGATTCGCGTACTTTTCTGCCAACTCCTTTTCACCCAGCCGCCGATAGATCTGTTCTAGAAGAGTGTAGACCTGGAGATCAAGAATGCCACCGGTCTGTTCAGGAAGGCTGGCAGCGCGCTCCGCATCCGACCGTGCCCGTGCAAAGTTCCCCATGCGTAAGTTTAGCTTGGCTCTGTCGTACCAAGTATCTCGATCATCGGGCACCAGTTCCACGGCTCGGTCCAGATGCAGCTTACTCTCCGCAAGCTGATTTCGCTTGGCAAGAAATCGACCGTAGTTGTAATCGAGAAAGGCGTCGAATTGTTGCCCTTCATGATTCACCTCGAGACCGCGCCTGTATGCTGCATCGGCGCGATCTACTTCCCCAAGCGGTTCCAAGTTGAGCGCCAAATAGTCCCATGCAGAGGCGTAGCCGGGATCGAGGTCAACTACCTTTTGGAAACGCTTTACCGCTTCGCCGGGACGCTTCGTGCGATCGTAAAGTGCTCCAAGTTGAAACTGCGATTCAGCGTTGTCGGGATCGAGTTCGCAGGACTTGATCAGCAGTTCCTCACCTTGCGCTGGTTGACGCTTCATTATCAGGATCTGTCCTCGCACGGCAAGCGCCGCGGGATTATTCACGTCTTGCGAAAGTGCCGCATCGGAGAGTTCGTCGGCTCGTTGATATTGACCCTGATCGATCAGAAAGCGTGCAAAGTAAGCCAAGCCTGCAGGATCGTTGGGCACCTTCTCAAGATATCGCGAGAACAAGTCACTCGCCTCCGCGGCGCCCTGCGAAGCTTTGATTCTTCCCTCGGCAAGCAGGATTGAAGAGCAGTCGGGATGCTCCGCCTTGAGCAGCTTGAGCCGATCCTCGGCAGCCGGGAATTCGTTGCGATTCAGGTTTGTCGAGAGAGACTTAAGTTGAATCTCTGCTCCGGCGCAAGCGTCGGCATTCGAGTCGGTCGAGACCTCAAGGGTGGCTGCTATGCATCGGACGGCGATTCCCAAGCAAAGAACGGACCAATACAAAGCCCTCACAATGCGCCTTCCGTCACCCTGAGAATCTGGTCGGCTCTCACATTGTGCAGAGTCTGAACTGTTCCGCTCGGCCAGCGAAGTGTGATTTCCTTTACCAATTTGTCACGGCCGAGCCCAAAATGAACGCGCTTGTCCGAAGAGCTCGCATAGCTCCCAGCCGTCGTCACCTGGTTGAATTGCACTAAGCCGGACTGAGAGGTGAGCTTGATCTGTGTTCCGATGCCGTCGCGGTTGCTCTTTGTACCGATAGTCTGAATCAGGAGCCAATGGTTGCCGTTCGCCGTCATGTTATAGAGCAACTCCGCGTGCCCTGCAATTACGGAGACAACGATGTCGACCTTGCCGTCATTATTCAAGTCCCCAAACGCTGCTCCACGATGTGCTGCGCGCAGACTGAGGCCAGGGCCTGCGTGTGCACTTACGTCTTGAAAGGTGTTGTCTTTCATGTTCTCGAAGATGGCATTGGTCTGCAGGTAATGCTGCTGAGGATCAATATCGGCATTTTCACTGACATGGGAATTGGCGCTGAAGAGGTCTTTGTAGCCGTCATTGTTAAGGTCGACGATTCCAGCTCCCCAGCCGCTCATCTTGTATGTCGAGAAACCAATATTGGCGGGATAAGTTTCCATGCTGAAGAGATCGTTTCCCTCGTTTCGATACAAAGGGAAGGTTTCGCCACCCAACGCTGTAATAAATATTCCGGGCCTTCCATCGTTTCGATAGTCTCGAAAATCGACACCCATGCTTGAAACAGGAATACCATCTTCCGTATAGGCCACGCCGGCTTCTACACCGACCTCATCGAACCCTTTACCCCGGCGATTCTTGAACAGAAAGTTTCTTTGGTTGTCGTTGGCTACGAAAATGTCCATCCATCCGTCTGCGTCGTAGTCAGCCACGGCGACGCCCATTCCCTTCCCAATTTGATCGGCGATGCCAGTAGACTTGGAAACATCGGTGAATGTTCCGTCGCCGTTGTTGTGATACAGAATGTTCGGCTCACCGGGGTAGAGAGATGGAGGGCATGATAGGCGTTTCCCCGGCAAACCACAGACCTTTGACGTCTCCGGTGACCAGTCAAGATAGTTCGTCACGAATAGATCGAGACGACCATCATTGTCGTAATCAATCCACGCTGCCGAGACGGAGAGTAGTTTCTTGCCTACGGAGTTAACACCGGGTACGCCGGCCCTTTCGGTGACATCGGTAAAGGTTCCGTCGTGATTGTTGCGGTACAAAATATTATGATTAATTCCAGTGACGTAAAGATCTGTCCAACCATCATTATCAAAATCCGCTGCAGCAACGCCGATGCTGTAGCCTGTCCCGCTCAAGCCCGCTTTCTCGGTAACATCGGTGAATGTTCCGTCATGATTGTTGTGATACAAGCGGTTGTTAAAGCCAGGAACCTCTTTCGACAGAGAAGGTATCCGCGCGCCATTTGTGAAGAAGATGTCGAGAAAGCCGTCGTTGTCGTAATCCAGCAATGCGACTCCGCCAGGAATGCTGTCGATGATCGGCTTGTCAACGGTGGTTCCGTTGTTCAAAACAAAATCTACACCGGATTGCGGCTGGCGATTTTCGAAGCTGATTCCAGCGGCGTTCTGGGTCGGAGGTTGCGTGCGCATCTCCCGCGCTACTAAGGCGATAAGCAACCCTGCAGTTAAGGACACTAGGCGGTGATGCGAGGTGGGATCGTTCATTCTGACGCGATGTTGGTTCAAGTCGATGTCATCTTTAACCCACGCGTTGAACCTTCAATCTACGAGCGCCTAAACATGAAGATCTCTTGATCAAACAGGGTGCATGCACATTCAAGGGTCATGCTCATTCGCGCGTGATAGTAGTCGCGCACCATGCGATTCGTCAATCATCTATAATGATTACATATCATAATAACGATCGCGCATTATGATATTGTAAATGCTACGATGATGCCCGAGATCTGCACAGTTCCCGACCTAGCGATCAGGGCCGCAATCATCGGAAAACGAATTTCGGGGAGATGAGTTCGATGAAGTGTTTCGATCATACGTCAAGATCGTACGATCACACTGAGATTTAGTAAACGAGAGGCCGAAGAATCGGCTTGTTGCGCTCAACTATATGGCTCCCAAGACCGATAATCTCGTCGCACGTCAGGAACACATTCTTCGTCGCCTGCAGGAGACGGGCGGTGTCGAAGTCGATGAACTTTGCAACACACTCGGCGCATCGATAGCAACCATCCGGCGAGATCTCGAGGACCTTGAAAGCCGGTCGCTTTTGAGGCGAACGCGAGGCGGAGCTGTCCCGATCGGGCCATTATTCTACGAACCGTTTCGACATGATAGTTCTTTCCAGGACAAAGTAAACAGCTTCGCTGAAGAAAAACGTCGGATTGCGGTTGCAGCAGCTGCTCTCGTCAGCACGGGACAGACTGTTGCCTTAACTGGAGGTACCACGACGACCGAAGTCGTGCGGTGCCTGAGAGTTCTTACTGGCATCTCGATCATTACAAATACAGTGAACGTGGCAATGGAGTTGAGCAACAGGAAAGATATCGAGGTGATCGTGACGGGAGGGCACCTCCGTGGAAGTTGGTTCACTCTCATAGGCCCGCTAGCAAATGCCGCAGCCGAGGCGCTCTTCTCCGACATCATGTTCATCGGTGTCGACGGCATCGATGCAAAACAAGGCCTCACTTGCACGAATCCCTCTGAAGCCGAAGTCCTGCGCAAACTTGTGCAACACGCCAAAATGAAGGTTGTGGTCGCTGATCACAGCAAACTCGGTTTTGTCAGCAAGTATCTCCTCTGCCCAACAAAAGGCATAGACAGATTGATTACCGATAGTGGGGCATCCGCTTCAGCGATTGCGCCGTTCGGAAAACTCGGCATGGAGATCACCTTGGTCTAGGTTCAATCCACAGATTTGATCGAGGACGTCTCCCGCGGAGGCGACGACGAGAATCAAATCGGGCGTAGAACGCGCAATCAAGGTTTTGCGCGGCGATGTTGAGAGGACGCTGCGGCTGTTGGGCCCCGGCTCGGTGCAGGAATTGAATACATCGTTTAATGAATGTCCGTGTGAATGGCAAAAGGTGGCGGATGCATGGAGTGAACAAGAGTCGAGTTCTCGTCGAGCATTTTTCAAGCCAGCTCATGCAGTCTTTTGGGTGCGGCAGCGATGCGCGCACTGGGACAAACCTCAAACCAGTACCAGCCAGGCCAGCCTCCACCAAGAACGCGGCCTGCGTTTGGAGTGATGGGAGCGATTCAAGATCGCTATGTCGCACGTCGCTGGGAAGCGCCTAGCCTCCGCCTGAGATAGCCCGTTAGACCACGCTTGAGTCAACTCCAACATTCTCAATTCCTTACGTGTAAACTTTGCCGTCAACATACCCCGCTAGACGGTGTTCTCCTGAGCACCTGAACTCTCATTCGCCCAAAAATTTAGCTTTCGATCACTATTTGTGATTGACAACAGCTATTTCGATCGCATATGCTGCCCCGCGGCCAAGAAATGTATCGGGGCCTCGCATCACCCCGCAACGCGACGGGTGCGGCACCTAATTACGCAAGCCCGGATCAAAAGGACTTTTCGGAGGACAAAACTATGTCCAAAGCTTCTCGCAGCGCCAAGGTGCGTTTTATGAAGTCTTCAGTTGAGTCGTGGAAGACCTGCAAAGTATTTGCCTTATGGCAAGCGTGCCTTCTGGGTGGCATCCTATTACTATCCGGCACCGGGTTTGCACAGCTATCGACGGCCTCGCTGAGCGGAGCTGTCCGAGATTCCAGCGGCGCGGTGGTTCCCAACGTCAAAGTCGTGCTGAAAAATGTGGCTACTGCTGTGGAGCACACAACCACAACCAATGATGCGGGGGCTTATCTCTTCCTCGATATCACCCCGGGTAGATATGTGGTTTCCGCATCGGCTCCAAGCTTCGCCGAGCAGCGGGTTCCTGAGTTCAGACTTGCGGTCGGACAGGCCGCGACGATTGATTTTGCTCTGAGGGTTGGTTCACAAACCACCGAAGTGACGGTGCAGGGCGTCACACCGCAACTGGAGACGTCAAGTGCAAATCTGGGCACCGTTGTCGAAACGAAACAGGTGAACGATCTCCCGCTCAACGGCCGAGACTTTACCCATCTTCTTACCTTAACCCCGGGTGTATCTCCGGTAAATAATGGACAGGGCGGTCCCTCAGGAGGCCAATATGCAACGCCAGAGCCAATTAATCAGGCATCCGTGATTCCATCCGTCAATGGGCAGGGTAACCGAAGCAATTACTTCTTCACGGATGGTCTGAGTAATTTTGGTGCCTTTCACAGTGTATATGCGGTTCCACCCATCATCGATGAAATTCAGGAATTCAAAGTCGTGTCTCACACAGACAGCGCGGAATACGGGTCGGTAACCGGTGGAGTCGTCAATGCAGTCACAAAGTCCGGCACAAACCAACTTCACGGCTCAGTGTTCGAGTATGCCCGCAGTGGAATCTTCGATGCTCAGCAACCTTTCACTCAGTCCCGTCCGGATTTTACGCAAAACGAATTCGGCGGAGTCGTCGGGGGGCCGGTTGTGATCCCGAAACTATACGACGGCAAGAATAAGACATTCTTCTTTGGGGCGTACCAGGGATTCCGTTATTCACTAACCCAGGCTAAACAAATAAAAGTGCCCACTGCCGCGGAGCTTGCCGGGGATGAGAGTTCCTGGCCGACACAGATATACAACCCGTTCTCTACTCGACCGGATCCAGCCAACCCTGGCCGGTTCATTCGTGACCCATACCCGGGGAATCAGATTACTCCAGATCCCAACATGGTAGCCTGGGCGAAGTTCATCTACCCTGCCGCCGGGCCTGTACTTGATGCAAGCGGAGATAATGCGACTGACTCAACTCCCACCACTCAGCACATCAACCAATTCACTGCCCGGATTGACCAAAAGATTGGCCAGAATGACTCAGCATGGTTTCGCTACAGCTACGTCACCAGCGTAGTAAGTTCTTCCCTCGGCGTTCCCGGAATACCCAACGTGGTCACTGTTCCCAACAGGAACTATGGCGGCAGTTACGTACATGTCTTTAGTCCGAGTCTAGTTGTTCAAGTTGAATTTGGCCGAACTGAAGTGGGAGACAACGCGGCAGCTACCTTTACAAAGGGGTCGGCGGGCATCATCAGCCAGATTGGATTCTCGCCGGCATTTGTCGGCAATTTCAGGGCAGCACCGGGAAAGAGCTTTCTTCCTGGAACTGGTATCGTCGGCGGATATCCCAGCGTAGGCGAAGTCTACGCGCTGCACCCACAGGTTCCGACTGCCAACCAATACAGTGGTGTTTTGACGAAGACATTCGGAAACCATGTGATTCACATAGGCGGAGGGTTCATCAGCAATAAATTTTACAGTCCGATCACGACCGATAACCTCCAATTCGGCGCTCAGGCGACCGCGAACACAGATCCCAACGACAAGGTCAATATCGGCGACCCGCTTGCCTCCTTCCTCCTCAACGTTCCCGTGGGAGCAGACCGGCGCAACGTCGTTACCGAAACGCGTCCTGGCGGTGTAATGAGCGCATTTGTACAGGATTCTTGGAGGGCTACACCTAGGTTGACGATCAATGCGGGACTTCGCTACGACGTCACGTTCTATCCACCCATGGGTACCGACAAGCAAATTGGTATAAATGGTGGGCCGGAGACAGGTGACGTTGATTTCAACAACGGCACCTATATCATCCAGAAGCTTCCTCCGCTCTGCAGTGCGCGCGGCTTTGCGCCTTGCATTCCCGGAACCGGTGCGCTTCCGGCGCACGTCGTCGTGTCTCCGAACGGCAAGATACTTCATACCGACTGGGCGAATGTCGGTCCCCACCTCGGTTTTGCCTATAAGGCGAAGGATAGCTTGGTTGTTCGTGGAGGTTTCGGCATCGTCTATGACAATTGGGCGGGTGTATTGCAAACAGCGCAAAACATAAGCGGACTATGGCCGGACATTGGTCAGCAGGAAGCCGCCGGCTTGAACGCGCCGACATCGAACTCACCAACGCCGACGGTTACAGCTCAGAATCCATTCGCAATCGCCGCCAAAAATAACTTCTTTCCCGCTCCTACGCCTTTCGGCCAGGTTGGCTTTGAATACGATCCGAATCTGAAGGTTCCCTATGCGGAGCAATGGAACTTTGGCGTGCAGAAACTTATCAACTCGTCAAGCACGCTGACGGTAAATTATGTTGGCTCGAGCATGCACCGGCTTGATGTTGGCGGCATTTACGGTGGTGCGACTACACCAGGACTTGGCGACCCCCAGGCTCGCGCTTTGTATCCCTACATTGCGCCGACGTTTTACGACCGCGCCGTGGGCAGTGGTAATTACAACGGGTTGCAGGCCTCGCTGGATAAGAGGTACACCAACGGCCTGTCGTACGGAGTGTCCTACACCTTCTCAAAAGCCATTAATGTCGGAGGCGACGGATATTACGGTGTCGAAGGAGGCGTTCCGCAGGATGCTTATAACCCGGCTCGCTACGATCGATCTGTCTCAGGACTTGACTTAACCCACATTCTATCTGTGAACACGCTTTACGAAATTCCTGTTGGGAGGGGAAAGCGATTTTCCACTGGACACGGTGTGCTTGATTACATCGTGGGGGGCTGGCAGATCAACAATCTGTTCCAAGCCCATTCGGGCATTGCTTTTACTCCCCTCATGAGTAGCGATCAGGCAAATACCGGGCAAGCAGGGTGGACTGGTTATGAACATTTGAATAAAGTGGGGAATCCCGGGCTTTCGAAGAGGACGGCAGCGGAGTGGTTCAATACCGCCGCGTATGCCGCGCCAACGTTCGGCACTTTCGGCGACGCAGGACGCAATTCCCTCCGGGGCCCGTCCTATTGGAACTGGGATACGTCGCTCTTTCGCCTGTTCCCGATTGGGGAAGGGCGCCAGTTCGAGTTTCGAGCCGAGGCGTTTAATGTGCTCAACAACGTGAACCTGGGTCAGCCCAACAATGACATCAATAGCGGGCCAGCCTTCGGTACGATCAACAGCACCGCAAATGCGGCACGACAACTTCAGCTTGCAGTGAAGTTTATCTTCTAAGACTGTCAGGTGCAGAGCAAAACTTGATTGCATGTAGAACGGCCGCTTCGGCGGCCGTTCTACACAAAGGCGACGCTCGGATCGGCGGTGTCCAGTGTTCTGCGGACTGGCTTCGTATGCATGTCGGTACAAACTAGGCCACAGTGGAGTAAGGGCTTGCCACAGCGGATATTGCTTCAATGATGTTGGCCATGAAACACTGGAGGGAAGTTCCAGGTTGGAGAGGTTCTAACCCAAAGGGCGTGTGTTTCGTGTGGGGGATACTACGGCGGGCAAATGCAATTCTCAAGCCGAGTAACCAGTAACAACGGTTGGCAAGGTGAGGGGGCTCCATCGTTCTTCAAGCAACACAGCGAGCAGGCGAGAGCAATCACCCTCGTGTTTTTGTATTGGTTAGTTGCGTGCTGCACTCTTAACTTGAGCTCGATCTTTGCGACCGCCCCACAGGGGGCCCCGCATTCGAGCGAACTCCTCGATCAAGGCCGAAAGCTGCTTGAGGCAGGAAAGCTCGCCGAAGCGGAATTGGTCCTGGATCGCGCCGAGAAACTCGCTCCATCTGATTCGGTGATCCTGAATCTGGATGCCAAGGTTAAAGGCCGGCTGGGCGAGTATGCCAGTGCTGTCGGTCTTCTCGAGCGCGTGATTCGGTTGATCCCGCAGTCCGCCGAGGCGCACGTCGATCTTGCAATCGCTCTCGCTGATTCTGGCGACCTTAACAGTGCCCTGGCGGAAACGGCAACCGCAATTTCTATTGATCCCGCTCTGGCGATCGCGCACTTGAATCGGGCGCGCATTCTCAGTGACATGAATCGGGATGGGGAGGCTCGCGTCGAATACGCTCTTGCGGCCCGGCTCGCTCCGGGCAATCCAGACTGTTATTTCTACTGGTCGTTTGGCGAGCGGGCGCAGGGAAACTTCACTAAAGAAACCGAATTGCTGCGGAAAGTTGTGAAGCTACAGCCTCGCAACGTCAAGGCTCATATCAAGCTCGCCGACAGTCTGCTGGATCAGAATCGGACCGCCGAAGCTGTAGCCGAGCTTCGAATCGCCCTCGCAATCGATCCCGATTCAGCGCAAGCCATCTATAAGCTTTCGCGCGCTCTTCGCACCACGGATCCCGAAGAATCAAAGAGGCTGCGGGCCCAGTTCGACCGGCTCAAGGCGCAGAATTCTGTCCTCGATCAGGCCAAGGCGCTCGCTAACGAGGCTTTCCACGCATTTACGATGCAGGACTGGCGCGAGGCAATCCGCCTTTTTAGTGAAGCGGTTGAAACCTGCGGAGATTGTGAGATAGAGAGCACGCTGCACCGTAATCTAGGCCTGACTCTCTGCCGGGAAGGTCAGATCGAACGGGGCGCCGAGGAACTACGCAAAGCGCTCGCGCTTAACCCCGAAGATCGGGACGCCGCGAAGGCCTTGGAAATGATTCGCGCGCGCTGAACAAGACCGAGCGACCGAGGACAGCTGCGGCCGGATACGCCGCAAGTATCTCGTAGCACAAAGTAGTTAGTGTAGTGTGTCTTGCTAAGTGTCGTTATGAAGGGAAACGCAGCCACATTTAACTCTTTCAACGATACAGGTCGTTCAGCCCCGATTTCGAGGGATCGAAGAAGGGTTTTAGGCGGAATCGCGGCATCCTGTGCGGGACTTGCGGGCACCGTGATCGGATCCTCCAACCCGCTGCCTCCGTTCCCTGCTGCCACTCATGCAGCGCTGCGTGAGCGGCAAGCGCCCTGCGGGCGAAGCAAGGTTGTGACCTCGGACGAAGCGACGGTGGTCGAGATCAGTGCCGGGAAGGTCCGGGGATTCAAGCGAAATGGAGTCTATATCTTCAAGGGTGTTCCCTACGGTGCATCGACTTCAGGTGCAAACCGCTTCATGCCGCCAATGAAACCCGAGCCTTGGAGCGGAATTCGTAACGCACTGCAGTACGGTCGGGTGTGTCCAAGCCAGGATTCCGCTCACTTCAACACCGATGGAAAGAATCTTGCGAATACAGATGAAGATGCCTTCGTACTCCATCGAGGCGCTGCTTCCACAATACCCGGTGAGGACTGCCTGCGCCTTAATCTTTGGACACCTGAGATCCATGACTCCCATAAACGCCCAGTGATGGTTTACATGCACGGGGGCGGGTTTTCCGGTGGAAGCGGCCACGATCTCCTTTCCTACGACGGCGAAAACCTCGCGCGAAATCACAACGTTGTTGTAGTAACTCATAATCACCGGCTCAATGTGTATGGCTATCTGAACCTTCAACAGCTGGGTGGCGGAGAATTTGTCAGCTCTGCCAATGTAGGCCTGCTCGACAACGTAGCTGTTCTAGCGTGGGTTCGCGAGAACATTGCGACGTTCGGGGGCGACCCAGGTTGCGTAACCATCTTCGGCCAATCTGGTGGCGGCGGGAAAGTACTTGCCCTCATGGCGATGCCGGCAGCCAAAGGCCTATTTCATCGCGCGATTGTTCAGAGTGGACCCTTTCTAAAGTGCCTGTCGCCGGATTACTCGGGTCGATTGGCTGAGCTGGTGCTAGCAGAATTGGGTCTGTCCAAGTCAAGGGTGAGAGAACTGCAAGCAATTCCAGTTGATCGCCTCTCAGGAGCTGCCGTAGAAGCGATGAAGAAAATGCCTTCGCAGCGGTCCTCGATTCGCCAAGTGTACGGTGAGGACAACTGGGGCCCCACAATGGATGGCGGCGTATTACCTCGTCATCCATTTGATCCAGGTGCGCCCGAAATATCGGCGGATGTTCCCCTGCTCACTGGATCAAATCTTCACGAATTCGTGAATGGGTTGGATCGACCCGAGGCGCAAGCAATGCAGATGGACGAGCTTCACCGACTCGTGAGTCAAGAATTTGGCGAGCGCAGCAACGAAATCATCGATGCTTACAGGCGTGATTATCCTCGAGCAACTCCATTTGATTTATATGCCACCATCGCAGCATCGTCTTTTCGCCGTCCTGCGTGGGAGCAGGCAAGCAGAAAGGCTGCTTTGGGCAGGGCACCAGCCTACTCCTATATATATGCTTGGCGCACTCCGGTTCTGGACGGACGTCCCGGCCCATTTCACGGCGCTGAAATTGCCTTTACTTTCGACAATGCTCAACTCTGTGATCACTATAGCGGAGGCAGCGCTGAGGCAATCGTCTTTTCAAGACAAGTCAGTACTGCTTGGGTGAGTTTTGCCCGGACCGGCAATCCTAATCACGCTGACTTGACACACTGGCCGAAATATACATCGGAACACCCAGCAACGATGCAGTTCGACAGACAGTGCGAAGTCCGCAACGGTCCAGAGAGCCGAGGACTAAGGCTGATCGCGGAATCGCCGTCAAAGCGAACGTTTACCGGCTCACCATAAGGAGTGAATTTGCCGGAGGCAGAGTGCGGGAATTTGTTGCAGGCATCCCGTCAAGGTGGGAAGTCGCGCCACAGGGAATAAATCTCTCGGGATCGCTGACCCACTGGACGGACGGCCGGGTGGAGACGAAACGATTCGTTTGCGGCTTCAACGTCACGATCTACGATGACAGGAATTGCGGCTTCGGCGGCAAGAGCGCGCGAGATGGCTGCGCCGACTCCTTTGGCGTCTCCGGTGACGAGAACGACTTTGTCTTTGAGTTCGGAGGTCCATAATAGCCGCCGTACGTAAGAAGAAATCGCGCTGGTCAATGCAATTTCATCAGTCTTTGTGGTGTACGTGCCATGCGAGCCCCACGATTAGACCGAAGAAAGCACCCCGGAAGGAACTCTCGCTGATGTTCCCCATTTGAAGTTTGGCTCCGACCCCATAACGAACTCCAACATTCCGCCAGACGTGATCTCCGCATGGGTAATCCACGCCCGCTGCAGCTGTTTTCCGTTCAACTGTGCCGATTGGATATAGCAGTTCGCGGAAGAGTTTCCGTGCGCGACGATCACGAAGGTTGTGCCTTTGTGCCATCTGGAGTCCAGGCGAATGACTGCCTTGCCGAAAAGTGGGCTTCCCAAAACATAGACGTTGTCTCCGGGGCAGACGGGGTAAAACCCAAGAGCGCTGATAACGTACCAGGCTGACATCTGGCCCACGTCGTCGTTACCGCAAATCCCATTGACTTCTGCATGATAGGCCTGCTCAAGAATACGACGAACCCATTTTTGCGTAAGCCACGGCTGGCCGGCATACACAAACAGATAAGGAACATGATGCACGGGTTCGTTGGAATGGTTATAGTATGGATTCCATCCGAAAGTGTTGGGCGTTTTTTCGAACATGTCTTCCAGTGTGGCGACGAACCGACCTTTTCCCATCAAGTCGATTAGGCCATAAATGTCATGCGGCACAAACCAAGTTTGCTGCAGGGGATTGCTCTCCGTGCATCCCTGGCCGAATGCAGTTTCGCCCAGCCATTCTAACCTCCGACCGCTGCGGTCTTTGGCCCGCATGAATCCGACCTCACGGTCGTAGATGTTTCGGTAATTGCGGGCCCGCGCGCCGAATAGCTTCGCATCGTCATTGATCCCGAGATACTCGGCGAGGCGGCCTACGCACCAATCGTAGTAACTATTGTCGAGCGTCCAGGAAACTTGATCTGGCACGTAGCCATTTTCCAGATAGAAATCGTTATCCGGCCGATTTGTTGTAGCCCCGGTACCCGCCGCAGTCTGCCTGCACACGGCATAGGCTTTATGAATGTCGAACTTTCGGACCCCTTTTGCATACGCATCGAGAATAACGGAGATTCCTGGATCGCCGTCCATGCAGCCGCTATAGGCGTTCATGATCTCCCAGCGTTCCAAATAACGTCGGCCGCTGCGTTCGGAAAGATCGACCAGAGTGTTGATCTCATCATTGATCACCCCGGGGCGCAGGATGGTCATCAGCGGAAATTCAGCGCGGTACACATCCCAACCGCTGAAAATCGTGCGGTAGGTGAACTCAGTCGAGGAATGGGTCTTCTTATCTGCCCCCACGTATTTCTCGTCCACATCACGGACGTCGCGAGGATCGATCATCGTGTGGTAAAGAGCAGTGTTGAAAATTGTACGCTGAGTCTCTGTGGCGCCTTCGATGGTGATGCAGGAAAGTGCGTTATTCCATAAGGACCAAGCGCTCCTGCGCACCCCCTCGAAGTTCCAATCAGGTATGTCCTGGTTTAGGTTGCCACGTGCGCCTTCCATGCTCACATAGGAAATCCCGGTCTTTGTTAGCACCTGCTGGTTTTCGCGGGTGGGAAACTGAGTAAAGAAAACGAGATGCCTTCCCTCTTGCTCGGTGAAGTTGCGCCTCACGCGGCCATTCTTGACTCGGTCGTAGTAGTCGTCAGTCGAGAAATAATCGCCGACTAGTCCGCTGGGTCCTTGGAGGCGGACATCAGGCAAATCAATGCTAGCAACACCGAACTCTTCCAGCGGCGTGGAGAATTCCATGCGAAAGTAGAGCGTGTACTCGACTTGACCATCTCCGTTACCCCAGCCACCATCCCTAGGCGTGCAGTGCACCCATCCCTCTATAGCATCGTTACCGACGACTCTGACATATTGACGCGTGGAGGTTCCTCCAATACGACGCGACAGGTCCACCAGAATATGGGACTCCGTCGATTGCGGAAACGTAAAACGCAGTATTCCGGCATGCGGCGTTGCGCTCAGTTCCGCGCGTATCTTATAACGCGCTAGCGTAACGGCGTAGTAACCTGCTTGCGCTACTTCGGTGGAGTGACTGAACTGCGAACGCCAACCTTCATCTGGATATAAGGGACGGCCAGCGGCGAATCGCAGAGAGCCCGTCGTGGCCATAGTCAGCAGATTCCCGAAGTCGCCATACCATCCCACTCCGCTCATATGGGTGAAGCTGAAGCCCTCGATGGTCGTGTGCTCATAGGAGTAACCCGGAGCGTTGTCGCCGCCGGTGATGGTGTCGGGACTCAGCTGCACCAAGCCGAAAGGAGTAGTAGGCCCGGGAAAGGTCTTGCCCTCTCCGAGTTTCTGACTGGTGCTCGCACCGATCAACGGATTGACCCATTCGGCAGCTTCGTGAGTCTCCCCAAACACGGGACGCACCCAAACCGATGCTCCGGCAGCGGCAGATAATCGGGCGAATCTTCGTCGGGTCATTTTCAGGGGCATGAAGAGTTCACCTTCTTTTGGACAGGGTCGAGAACCATTGAATTGATCGGATTGACCATTTCCCAAGTATTCGTATTCCTGCCGCCCACCTGATTTTGTCCGAACCAGGATCTGGTTGTTGCAGATAATCCTGCCATTTTGTTCCGAATTGTTCATTGCAAGCGCTATTTCACTCATATATAATGAGCGTTATTGATTTTTCAATCATTATATGCGATTCTAGCGTGCATGAGCGGGAGTGCCTGTAGAGCGAATCAATGACAATTCTCATACGACGCAGTGCAATACACAAACTTGGCGACTTGCGCGGCAATTCGCAGGGCCCACCAATTGCAGTCCAAGGCGGCTCATTCGAGTTCGCACTCAGCTGCTTTGCCCCCGCTTCATTCGAATTGGAATAGATTCGCATGTGGCTGTCGTTGTCTCCCTGTGCACTGACGGAAATGGAAGACTTGACGAATGTCGCCTAGATCAAACTACGACAAATACCCCTGTACTCCCGCGAGTACCAGCGCGGCCTATTGCTGGGTGGGGTGGCGGAACATCATTGATCGATTGAAGTCTTCTTCGGCAGAGAGCCGATGCACTCTCGTTGTTGAATGCTACCCCGGTACTTTTGAACGATCGATCAAAGACGCGCTCGTCGAGGGTTTGCGTCCTGATGAAGTTGTTTATACCCGGGACTTGCTGAAGGCGCCGAATTGTGTGGACAAGATGTTGGCCCCGGTTCTGGGCGATGACCCAGTCTTCGGACACATGAACGACATCGGTCTCGAAGCATTTTTCGAGGAGGCAAAGCTCGGTAAGGCACGGCAGAAAGTCGCAAGCTGGCAGCAAGGAGTACTGCTCGTGGTCGGTGTCGGCGCGTCGATCGTTTCGCTACGGCCGGACGTCCTTATTTACGCCGACTTGGCACGGTGGGAGATACAAGGCCGGCAGCGCCGAAATGAGATCTCAAATTTGGGCACAGACAATATCGAGGAAAGTCCGGGTCTGAAATATAAAAGAGCCTTCTTTGTTGACTGGCGCGCCGCCGATCGCCTCAAAAGGGAACTCCTGCCGAAAGCGCACTTCTTCTTAGACGCAAACAGTTCCACGCCAAAGCTCGTGGCTGGCGATTGCGTGCGAGCGGGCATCAAGACAGTGGCGAGCCGGCCCTTCCGCGTGGTGCCTTACTTCGACCCCGGCCCGTGGGGCGGACATTGGATGGAAGAGGTATGCAACCTGCCGAAGGACGCACCGAATCATGCTTGGTGTTTCGATTGCGTTCCCGAAGAAAACAGCTTGCTTCTTGGGTTTGGCGATCTGCAAATTGAGTTCCCTGCGATTGACCTGATCTTTCTTCATCCCCGTGAATTACTCGGAGAGCATATTTACAGCCGATTTGGCGCGGAATTTCCGATCCGTTTTGATTTCCTCGACACGATGGGCGGCGGAAACCTTTCCCTGCAGGTCCATCCGCGTACAGAATACATTCGCAAGCAGTTCGGAATGGATTACACGCAAGATGAAAGTTACTACTTGTTGGACGCTGGCGAGGATGGCTCCGTTTATCTCGGCCTGAAGAAGGGAATCGATCGAGAGGCAATGGCCGGGGAACTGCGGCTCGCACACGACAGTGGGCCGCCGTTTTGTGCAGAAACTTACGTGAACAAGTTTCCTGCCAAGAAGCACGATCACTTCTTGATTCCAGCTGGAACGATTCACTGTTCGGGAAGAAACAGTATGGTGCTCGAAATCAGCGCGACTCCGTATATCTTCACGTTCAAGCTTTGGGATTGGGGGCGGCTCGGCCTCAATGGCGTGCCGCGGCCGATTCATCTTAATCATGGAATCGCAAACATCGACTGGGACCGGCAAACGGACTGGGTGCAGCGGAACCTGATCAACCGAGTCGAGTTTTTGGGTAAAGGCGCAGGTTGGACCGAGGAGCGAACGGGGCTGCACGAGCTGGAATTTATTGAGACACGCCGGAATTGGTTTACAGGTAAGACGCCGCTCGATACACAAGGCACGGTAAATGTCCTGAATCTTGTGGAGGGCAGGGAAGCAATCGTAGAAAGTCCGAAGGGCGCATTTGATCCATTTGTAGTTCACTACGCAGAAACCTTCATCGTGCCTGCGGCGGTGGGCGCGTACACGATTCGTCCCGGCAGAGAATCCGAGGGATCTAAGTGCGGAACAATCAAAGCCTTCGTACGATCGGGACAGATGTGATCTCTTACGTGCGACTCCACAATCGTCGGAACAGAGTTCAGCGCGATGTCAAGTACAAGGTTTGTAGGAGGAAGTATGCGCGTACCGGCCGCAACTGAGAACGCTGATGTTGGGCAAGCAAAGGCGCAGTCGCTCAGCTACGTCGTACTCCTGGCTGGGACCACTGCCATTTCGGGGTTTCTCTTTGGCTTCGACACTGCCGTTATCAACGGAGTCCTGCTTCTCCTCCGCCTCCAATTTGCGCTCTCGAACCTGCAAACTGAAATCGCGGCAAGTTCGCTCCTGCTGGGTTGTCTGCTCGGCGCTGCCGGCGCAAGTATGATCGGCGACCGCTACGGGCGTCGCAAATCGCTGATTGCTTCGGCTCTGTTATTTGCGCTTTCTTCGGTCGGTGCGGCGCTAGCGACCACAGTCACGCTCTTTTCTGTGGCTCGCCTGTTGGGAGGTCTCGCGATCGGTCTAGCCTCCGTGCTCACGCCTGTCTATATTGCGGAGATTTCGCCTTCAAGAAATCGAGGAACGCTCGTCTCGCTGAATCAATTGGCGATAGTCGTTGGCATCCTTTCAGCGTATCTGGTCAATTGGCAGATCGCTCGCCTCGGAGCGAGCAGCTGGCGGTGGATGTTGGCTGTCGCAGCGATTCCATCACTCGCGTTTCTGTTTGGACTGCTTCTGATTCCTGAGAGTCCACGCTGGCTAGTCACCAGAGGCCGCTACGATGAAGGTGAACGCGTTCTGTCCCGAATCTTCGGCGAGCAGACTGCAAAGGAACAGGTCGAGGCTATCGCACAAGCGGCGGCCGGCGAGGAGGGGTCATGGCATGAGGTGTTTTCGCCGAACATGCGCAAGCGTCTTGAAGTGGGAATGTTGCTCGCTCTTTTCTCGCAGATTACCGGAATCAACACCGTGCTCTACTACGGCTCAATCATCGTTAGCGAGCACTTTCCCGGACAGTCGACGAGCATGGCACTGATCGCAAACGTGATTATCGGAACGGTCAATTTCTTGCTGACCATTGTCGCCATGGTCTTTCTCGACCGCTGGGGCAGGCGGGCGATTCTGATGATCGCGAGCGGCGGGATGGGAGTCGCGCTCACATTTCTCGTGATCGGCTTGAATGTTCCCGGAGTCTCGCCGTTACTGATGCTGGCCGGCATTCTGCTCTACGTCGCTTTTTTTGCCCTCGGCATGGGCCCCGGCCCGTGGCTGATCATATCCGAGATCTTCCCCACAAAAGTACGAGGTCGTGCCGCCTCGATCGCGACCTCAACTCTCTGGTCGGGCACACTTCTGGTCACGCTAACATTTCTCAGCTCGGTGAAGGTTCTCAACCTCTGGGGAACATTTGCGATCTACGGCGCGCTTTCCTTTGTTTGTCTTATCTTCGTTTGGAAGATGGTTCCTGAAACGAAAGGTCGCACGCTCGAGCAGATTCAACAGGCGTGGAGCAAGTAGAACTGGGTTCTTTTCAAACTGGGAATGCTTCGAGGAGTCATCTTCAGGTGAAAGCCTTAGCCATTGATTTTGGGGGAACACACGCAACGTGCGGTTTGGTCGAAGACCGTGTCCTTCTTGCGCATGAGACGATTGATACAGATTGTGCGAAGAGCCTTCACGCAGTGCTGCCGCGGATTCGTGATGCGTGCCGCGGACTCATGCAAGGGAGAGGACTTTCACCCGGTGACATTGCGGGCATAGCAATCGGATTTGCCGCACTTGTTGATTCCCGCGTGAACCGAGTCCTCTCAACCGACGGCAAGTATGAGGACGTCAAAGACATCGATCTTGCGAAATGGATCCACGAAAATGTTGGCTTGCCAGCACGAATCGAGAACGATGCGCGTATGGCCCTGTTGGGAGAATCCTACGCTGGCGCGGCGCGTGGCTTTACTGATGTCGTAATGATGACGTTAGGCACAGGCATTGGCGGCGTGGCAATGATCGAGGGGAAGTTGCTTCACGGCAAGCATGCGCAAGCAGGTTGTTTGGGCGGGCACATTCCGGCAGTATTCAATGGACGGCCATGCGCTTGTGGGGCGGTCGGCTGCGCAGAAGCTGAAGCGAGTGGCTGGTCACTTCCCTTGATAGTAAGGGATTGGCCCGGAGCTACAGACAGCGTTTTGTCGAGATATTCGAACGTCGGGTTCAAAGAGCTTTTTGAAGAAGCTGCAAGTGGCGACAAGGTGGCCGTTGCGATTCGCGACCGCTGTTTGAACATCTGGGCGGCCACTGCCGTCGGGCTGGTTCATGCGTACGATCCGGAGATGATTGTGATCGGCGGCGGTGTAATGAAGAGCGCAGACGTTATCATTCCTTACCTCGAATCCTATGTGCACAGGTATGCGTGGACACCCTGGGGCAAGGTTCAAGTCTGCGCCGCCGAACTGGGGAACAATGCCGTGCTTATGGGAGCAGTTCCGCTTTTGTCACAAGACATCGCAGCCAATGATTTGCACACGTGGCCATCAGCCGCCTCGTAGACAGTTAGAGCTGCTGCCTTTTCAATTCGCTAAGCCGAGGAAAGCGTCCGGCTTGATACTCAGCAAACAGTCTGGCAGTGTCGTGCTTCAGTCTGCAGCAGCCGCCCGAGCCGCGTAAACAGGAACCCGTGCGACACTACGCGCAAGTGCGAAGTGCCGAGCAATACGCACGTGTGCTCCGCAAAAACCTTGTCCGCGTCACAAATGCACGATTGTCAGTGCAAAGTGTCGTTTTCTTATTCTCACGGTCAGAACAATCTGGTTAATCGCGACCGTGTTGTGGGATTCTGAGCTGCCATGTTCGTGCCCGACTTTGCTCGTTGGCCTGAGTTTCGCTCCCGCTTGGCTGCCTTCACGGAACTGCTTAGCGAGGAATCCGGTTCTTGAGGACGATCGCCCGTTCCCGGACGGCCTTAGGAGCCGAGGTTTTGTTCTTGCGCAAGCAACTGGCCTACTACCAGGAACGCGAGATACGGCCGCGGCACTTGACGGACGCGGCGCGGCTGTCCCTCGTGTTTTGGTCTCGGTTCTTCGATTGGAAAGAGTCGCTGGCCATTGTGACCACGGAGACGTTCATCCGTTGGCATCGCAAGGGCTTCCAGTTCTACTGGCGCTGGAAATCTCGTGGCGGTCGACCGGCGCTACCGAAGGAAATCCGCCAGCTCATCACTCGCATGGTGAAGGAAAACATCACCTGGGGAGAAGAGCGCATCGCCGATGAACTGTCCTTGAAGCTCGGTATCTATGTTTCGCCGCGAACGGTGCGGAAGTATTGGCCCAAGGACTCGGGGGATAGGGAACGAAGACGAACCTCGTCCCAACATTGGAGAACCTTCGTCAAGAATCACGCTGCGGGAATTGTGGCCTGTGACTTTCTGGTTGCGGTCACAGTTCGATTCCGGGTGCTCTTCGTCTTCGTGGCAATGGAGGTGGGCAGCCGCCGCATTCTTCACTACAACCTGACGGCTCATCCGACTGCGGATTGGACGTTGCAGCAGCTACGCGAAGCGATTCCTGGTGGCCATGGTTCCCAACTTGCTCCTTGTTCTGTTCCCAAGATCCTGACCCAATGATCGCGATTCTTGTCAGCAAAGTCGGCTGATCCAGCAACCGAAATTTGCAAGCGGACTAGCACTGCCCGCCGCCGCGCCCCCCTTCCCACAGTACTCCATTCCTCGCAGAGTGTTCTCGTAATTACGGTCTCGCGTGCCAGAAAGCAAACAGTGATAGCACCACGTGGACGACAGCGGACAAATGGCTGGACCATGAGCTTAGCCTAGACGACGGCACCGGCTTCACTCGGGGGCAGTGCATGACAATGCGAAAACTGTGTCGTCCTTCTGGAGGATCCAATACCCACGCGCTTGGTCCGTTCCCGTCGCACTCGGAAAATAGGACAAGGTCCCTTGTAGTCGTCTGATCCATAATCTACCGCCTCGGAGGTTGTTTATTTCCTTTTGTCCCCTTGCGCGACAGGCGCATGTCTGACTCGAATGCCAAATCCATCGCTGAGCGGGGCCAGTTTGACGGTTCCGATACTGCCGACTCTAGCGTCGCCCACTCAGACAATTCAGGTTTCACTTTCATTACGGCGAGAGTAATGTCGTCCCATTGCGGTGTGGCGCCCGTGAATGTCTGAAGGTGCTCTCGAATTCTTTGGCAAATCTCCGCTGCACTCAGGGACAGTGACTGGCCAACGCTTTCCCTAAGTCGCTCCTCTCCAAATTGCGCCAGTTCCCGGTTGACTGCGTCGGTAATCCCGTCGGTGTAAAACACCAAAACGTCGCCTTCCTGCAGGAGAATCTGCCCACACTGATATTGACTTCGGCGAAACATCCCGAGCGGTGGACCGCCCTTGTCGAGGACGTCTGATGCAGACTGCTGCTTTGATAATGTCCATTTCCGGAAGAACAGCGGAGGATTGTGGCCGGCGTTTACATAGTTCAGCAACATGCTGTGCGTGTCGACTACAGCCAGAAAGAGTGTTGCGTAACGCTCATCTGCTGTCTGTTCGTAGAGACATTCGCTCGTTTCCGTCGCGAAGCGATTGAGTTTGCCTTCTCGCATTGCCAGATTCGTGCGTACCAAACTCTGCAAGGAAGCCATCAGCAACGCGCTCGAGAGTCCCTTGCCGGAAACATCACCAATCGCAATTGCGGTTGAATGAGAACTGAGGGGAATGAAGTCGTAGTAGTCGCCACTTAGCTGCCGAGCTGGTCGATAAACAAAGCCAAGATCCAATCCGGGATAATCCGGTAGTCGCGAGGGTCGCAGACGTCTTTGTACCTCGGACGCCACCTCCATTTCCTTGAGGACGACTCGCCGCTCAGCCTCATACTGATCTTCAAACGCATCTTTCAGAGAATTTACAATCGCCACAATCAGTGCCAGCACCAGGAGTCTGCCCGCGAGATTGCCGTATGGAATCATCCTGTAGTGATACGAATACCAGCCTGGACGGTCATCCACGAACCAGACCACTCCCCCGGCGAGGCAACTTGCATACGCCCATCTGCTGCCCAGGTACCATGCCGAGTAGAGCGTCGGAATCAGATAAACGGGAAAAAGCGATAAGTTGTGATCGACGACTAGGTCGAGGCAGGCCGTCAGTCCGAATAACATTACGAAAGTGGCTATACGGGTAGCTCTCGATTGCTTCTGCAAGCGCCCCAGAGCATTCGAAAGGTCCAGCCGTATTACGCCGGCGAACTGCTCGACGGCCGGACCTACCGAATTCGAAATCCAATTCATCGTCGTTGCTCCCATCGCTCAAAAAGCTTGAGCACTACCTCCGACCACCACCGCCGTGAAAGCCACCGCCACCGTGGAAGCCGCCGAAACTCGAGCGGCCACCGAAAGAGTGGCTTCCCGCCATAGCAGCATGACTGGTTCCGCCAAAGGCTCTCGGAGATGAACTATGTTGCGAGTGACCTAAAGCAGCATGGGAGCTAGCGAACCCACGTGTGCCTGCGGATCGTGTGCTTCTTGCGAAGCTGCGGCCGCGAGCAGCTGTTCGTCCCCTATACACGTTGCTCCGGTTGACGAACCTGTTGCGGTGAGAGATGTAGGTGTTGTGATTGAAGACGATCTTGCGATGTCCCCAGTCGAATCCCCAGTGATGCCAGCCCCAACCATAACCACTGAAAAAACCCACGCCAAAGCCGAAGCCGAAGGAGATCCCGGGGGTAGCAACGTACAGTCCCGGATACCAGTACCAGCCAGGCCACACCCCTAGTGGCGCCCCGTATACAATCCAGGGATCATACGCCGGAACGTAGACCACCTCAGGGTTAGCGGGTTCGATGATGACTGTCTTTCGCTTCTTTTGTACCTTCTCTTGAGAATTACTCTTCAGATTGCCCGCGGCCTCGGCTCGCTGACGCATGACCTGAACCGCGTCCATCACATCCTTCTGCTGGTTCATGTAGGCGTCGCCCAAGGACGATGTCCAGGAAAGGTTCTTGACCACATTCGCCAGCACGGAAGGAAACTCGGTCAGCGCTTTGACACTCGAATCCCAGGGCTGCTTATTAACTGCGTCGGCCAATTGCTTCCCCTGAAGATTCTTGTTGTCCTGCAACCAGCGGTCGGCTTCTACAACTTGGGTCGGGTAAGTAGCAGCAGCGAGTACCTCGGCAACGAGTTCGTCGGGATACAGTGCGATAGGCGCCACGAGCTGTTGCAACTGCTCCGGCGTCTGCTTCGCATTCGCAATTGTTGTTTGGTTTGTTGGTTGACTCGTCTGGTCAGCGAATCCAGCGGGTGCTGCAGCCAGAACTAACGAGCCTGATAACAGAATTGCTAGAAAATGTCTTGCAAACATTGCGATTCCTCCTTTCCAACGGGTCGCCTCGGAGGTCCCGCTCCGCTTTTCTGAAACGACACGGAACCTCACTAGGCGAGATGGGTACTACGAAGCTGTTCTCGGCGGAAACTTCTTGAACATCTTCTGGACGTCCTTATCGAGCTTCTTCGTGTTCTTTTCGGGATTGCCAGAAAGATCGCTGCTCGACATTCCTCTCCACATCAACTGTTTGGAGTTACCGTCGAACATGCTCACGATCAGGGTCCCAACTTTGTAGTTGTCAACAGTAGTAGTTGAGTCCCCGAAACCGCCAAAGCGGCGCCAGCCACCAAAGCCGTCGTAGAAGGTGTCGTACTGTTGATGAACAGAAGTTTTCTCAATTGCGACCAGTGCGACATCTCCGCCGGAAGGCACTTGAGTCCACCCTTTGGCTGCCAACTCCTTATCGATGGCGTCCTTCACCCGGTTGTCCCAAATGGAGTTCGCCGTCTTAACGTTTGACCACGAGTACGTCTTCACCTGATTGAAGTTGGTGGCATGGTCGTAATCAACTTTCACGTTGTCCGCAAAGAGCGCGGTGGTCAATGCGATGAGAAACAATGGAACGGCTAACATTTTGTGGATATTCATTTCAATTCTCCTTTTTCAAGTGTTTTGGATTTGGTTTGCTTGCGGCTGGCATTCGTTCACGCCCGTCACGATGCACCAGTCGTGAATCGAAGCCAGCTCGCAGACTTACTGACCAGCGGCTTCTGCGCTGGCCGTTGCTCCGTTGCCTAACAGGACTTCTTGCTTTGACTGAGCGATCTCCTGCTTCTGTTCTTTGGGGTAAACGAACTCGTGTCCGGTCATTCGGCCTGGATAGAACCATTTCACGAGAATGGGGGTTCCCGACTCTGGTTCAGCCAACTCGATTGCAGTATGTGCAGTCGAATTCATACGGTCCGCCGGAACTGTCTCCAGCGTTGCGTACAAAACGCTGTGATCAGGGTTGGAGATCTGGATCAGGTTCAGATCGTCAGAGTTGGCCTGCTGGAAAACGTAAGTTCCGGCTGGCAGCACTCGCCCTGGGATCTGAACCGGTGCGCTGAATGTGATGGTGGTGGCCTCATTCGCCTCGTCGGCATGCGCGGCGAGCTCAAAGAACACGCCAAATGCGATCAACATGCCGAATATGATGTAGAGCTTATTAATTCTCATTGCTTCATCTCCTTTGAAACCAAAGTTTGTTAAGTATCATTTACGGTCAGAAGAGAAACTTGCCGACCGCTTTTACTGCTTTCGCACTATCCTTCGCAGTAACCGTCACGGCTTTCGCCGAGTTCTTACCAGCGACCTTCACACTGTGACCCACAACATCACTTGCGAAGGAAGGGATTGCGAGACAGCCCGTCAGAAGAACTAGACTCAAAAGCTTTTTCATATTTTCTCCTTGTTGCTCCGGTGGCGTAGTTCCTTGAGGGATTGCCACGACACTGAGGAGCCTTGTTGTTCACACTTGGGATCAAGGCATGGCGCGTGCCAAACGCCGGTGTGCTGTCCATTTCTCTGTAAGTGATTTATTCTGGCGACCTTGCCTCGAGAGGAGAAGAAAAGACACTTGCAATGTCGGTTGATGTCGGAACTGTCGCCTCGGCTTTGGTGTCCTCCGACACTTCGTATGAACCTAGGATTAGCTTTTTCATGTGGGGGATGAACCTAGTGCTCTCCAATCCGAGAGGCGAGGCAGGACGCAGCAACCTGGCTCTTACTCGAAACCACGATGGCTTATGGACGATTGTTACGGCTCTCGGGGAGTATCAGCGAAACACATTCAGTCGCATAGCAAGTGCGACAACTTCTCCCATCACATCAACATCGTTCAAGGGCAGAACCAGCATATGTGACGGGGAGAGCGGGTGCGGTTGCAAAATGATATTGCCGTCTTCCACTGCGCACCAGCAACATGCAAATCCAGTTCGCATTTCTAAAAAGTAGATGGGCCTTTCCGATTCGTGATGCCAGGGACCGCGCACAATTTGTTTGCGCTTCTCGTCTATCTGCACGATTGCACCTGGCGTAATCAGTGGGTACATCATGCGATCCTTCATCCCGATGTAACCGTATCGGTAACCTGGTCCGATTGAGCCGATCAGGTTTCCGAGAGGCACACTGCTCAGCTCCATAAGAAAAGACTGAATATCGGTTGTGATTTCGAGGTCAAATTACCAGAGCCTCGATCCGACTAGTGGCATCGAGACAATTAAGGGCACGGCAGATGCCAACGCTTGGCGTACCGACGCCTTTCTTTAACGAACCTATTCTTCGCAGTTTGCGCCGACGGGAATTGACAGCTCCCGCATTGTGTCGGAGAGGTCGGAGGTGTCGTTGGCCTCTTGGACGTCACCCAACACTGCATTCGGGTCGATGCCCAGCGCTTTCATGCGAGTTATAAAGGTAGTCCGCTTCAGTCCGAGGCGGGATGCAGCGCCATCTGGCCCACCCACACGGCCGTCTGTTTCTTTGAGAACCTGGATGATCTGCTCTCGATTAACGTCTCTAAGAATGCTTTTCACGGGACGACGCCGGGTTGGTTTAGCCGGCCTCTCTTCGTTGAACAGTCGTACCGCCGCCGTCCGGCCGTTCAGTTCCGCAAGAGGAACGACAAGCGCGCGCCCGCGGGACAGGATGACTGCCCGCTCAATGACATTCTGTAGTTCGCGAATATTGCCTGGCCAGGGATATCTGCACAGCGCATCCATGGTGGCGGGGGATATGGTCTCGATGTTTTTGTTCATGCGGCGGGAAAAGTGTTCTGCGAAGTGGCGCACCAGGAGTGGAATGTCTTCCCGTCGCTCGCGTAGCGAAGGCAAATCAACAGGAAATACATTGAGACGGAAGAAGAGGTCAGATCGAAATTTTCCTTCCTGAACCATGGCATTCAAATCTCGATTTGTTGCGGCGATCAGACGTACATTGGTCAACATGGTTCGCGTGCTGCCCAGACGCTCAAACTCGCGTTCTTGTAACACTCGCAGCAGCTTGGGCTGGAGCTCAAGTGGGAGGTCGCCGATTTCATCTAGGAACAGGGTGCCGTTGTTCGCGAGTTCAAGCCGGCCTATTCTTTGGGCGAAGGCGCCCGTGAAAGCTCCCTTTTCATGTCCAAATAGCTCACTCTCCAGCAATCCAGCTGGAATGGCTGCGCAGTTGAGCCTGACAAATGTTCTGGAGCGGCGCGAACTGAGATTGTGGATCGCGCGTGCAATCAATTCCTTCCCAGTGCCCGTCTCGCCATAGATCAACGCCGTCGAGTCTGTGGGTGCAACTGTTTCGACGAGCTTTAGAACGCGTCGAAGCTCCGGACTCTTGCCGACGATATCCTTAAAATTGGCATCAGAGCGAATCTCGTCCTCGAGATAGAGATTTTCTTGAGCAAGCTTCTGAGTGAGTTGCGAGAGCTCATCCTTGGTGCTTTGCAGTTCCTGATTTGCCGTTGTGAGTTCTGCAGTCCGTTCCGCAACACGAATCTCAAGCGCGTCCCGCGCTTCTACAAGCAACTTTTCTGCACGAATACGCGCCGAACTAAACCAGCTCACGAGGAAGCCAAAGACCCCATAAATGATGAGGTAGGAATCCCAGGGAAGGTCGCCGACTTTAAGAGGCGTAAAAAAATAACTCAGTACGGACCAGGAGAGTGCGATGGCGAGCAACCCCGGCCCCGTTCCGGCGTACCAGAAGGTGACAGCGATCGCGGCGAAGGTGAAAGACGTGAACGGGTGCGGCAAATCGTAGCGCCGCAGCATGAGTCCCGCGGCCGCCGCGATTGCGACAGAAACACTCGCCACTCCATAACGCTGAAAGAACGCGCCACTGCGTCGAGCCATTAAGATTGAAGCAAGTAATCGGTTCATCGTCTGCATCCTTCATAGCAACGTGTCATAGTGATTCAATCCATTTCAAACGCGAGATATTGAAGTTGTTAGTTGGCATTCATAGCCAACTTGCCGCAGCATTCCGGACGTTCGGGCAAATTCGATCGATCCCACCCTCCGCCCAGCGCCTGGACGAGTAACACAGCGCTCGCCATCCGTCGTCCAAGGATATTTACGGCTGTCACCTCGTCGGAAAGCGCAGCATTTTGTGCGGTTATCACTTCGAGGTAGCTGGTAACGCCGCCTTCATACCTCGTATTGGATAGGGCGAGGGACCGCCGCGCGGACTGCACTGCGGTTGCCTGTACCCCCGCCTCTTGTTCCAATATCCGCAAGGCCGCCAGATTGTCTTCAACCTGTTGGAAAGCAGTGAGCGCTGTCTGTCGATACGAGGCTACAGTGGAGTCGTAGCCGGCCTTGGCTTCATCGTTTAAGGCGTGTCGTCGTCCTCCATCGAAGATGGTTTGTGCGACGGCCGCGCCTACCGCCCAGAAAGCGCTGGGTCCCTGGAGTAAAGTCGTAATGGTTCCGCTCTCGAATCCACCCGAGCCAACAAGGTTGACGAGGGGATAATAGGCAGTCTTCGCAAGACCAACCTGCGCATTGGCTGAAGCTACCCGGCGTTCGGCAGCAGCAACATCAGGACGTCTCTCGAGCAACTCCGAGGGAACGCCTACCGGAATCGGTGGGGGCGGAGTTGTCAGCGGCAGGGCCGGGAGGCTGAAATTAGCCGGTGGCTTGCCGACCAACACTGCGGCTGCGTGTTCGAATTGCGCGCGAGCAACTCCGACATCGACTAGTTGGGCCTGAGTGGTTTCAAGTATGGTTCGCGCCTGCTCCACCTCTACTTCGGAAGCTAGTCCTCCCTTGTAACGTTCCTCGTTCAATTGCAGTGCTTGTTGGTATTGCCCGACGGTGTCCTGGAGTAGTTTCTCTTCCGCATCGAGGGTCCGCGCTGCGAAGTAGTCGACGGCAAGATCCGCATGCATCGTGAGGTTTACTACGGCCAGATCGGCGGCGGTTGCCTGCGCCTGTTCTCGATAGGATTCTACGTTCTTGCTGACGCGGCCCCAGGCGTTAACTTGATAAGAGAGCTCTACCGGCAACACGAAATCGTTAAAGGTCGTCCCGCGAGCGGCACTACCGGGACGATTGTCTGAGTATCTCTGACGCGTGGCCGAAGGAGCCGCGCTGATCGTCGGATAATAATCAGCGCGAGCGTAGCGGAGAGCGGCACGAGCTTCCTGGTATTGGGCGACAGCAGCCTTTAGGTTCTGGTTGGAGACTTTGATCTGTTGCTCCAACGCGTTCAGTTGAGCATCTTGAAAGATTTCCCACCAATTTCCGCCCAAGTTCTGATCGCTTGGCTGTGCGGTTTTCCAGTTGCCCATCTCTTTGTACGCAGGTGGTGCGGGCACGGTGGGAGTCTTGTATTTCGGACCCACGGCGCAGCCCGTGAGTAGAAACATTGCGGGGACGACCACGAAAAGCCCAACGATCCAGCCCCGAAGGCAACTTGCTTGTAAGCTTCTCATTGTGCATCTCCCGGTAGAGTTGCTTTCACGATGTTTACTTGCTGCCCAGACACGAGCGAATCGGGGGGATTGACAACCACCTGATCATCAGCTTTCAATCCAGCCACGACTTCGATCTCGTTCCCGAAGTCATGACCGGGAGTAAGATCCGTAAGTTCTACTTTGCCCTTTTTCACCACGCCTACCTGCAAGTGCTCCGATCGGAAGATCAACGTATTGACTGGGACCAGGAACGTCGGGACGACAGCCGGAACCTGCAGGTGCACTTCCGCATACGAACCTGTCAGTAGCGTGTTATCAGAATTAGGGAGGTCAATTTCGGTTAAGAGCGTTCGAGTCGTCCCGTTGATTGCTTCGGAGGTACGAACTACCTTTCCCGGGAATTTCTGGCCCGGGAATTCTGCAAGCACGATGTCTGCCGTTGTCTGTCCGGGTTTTACGCTTCGCGAATATTCCTCAGGAACATTCACGTACCCGCGCAGAGTGCCAGTCTGGGCGATGTGAAACAGATCGGTCTTGGCTGCGGAGCTGCTTCCTGCATTAATCAGGTCGCCGATGTCCGTATTCCGCGCGGTGATCACTCCATCGAAGGGTGCATAGACTTTTTCGAAGGAAACCAGGGCTTCGTAGTGCCGCACATTCGCGTTATCGGCGTCCAGGATTGCCTTGTTTGCGCTATACGTTCCCTCGGCATTGTCCCGGTCCTGCTGCGACACAGCATGTTTTTGGAACATTGCCTCGTAGCGGGTCTTCGTAATCTCGGCGAGATTAAGGTTGGCTTCGGCGGTTGCAAGATTGCTGCGCGCCTGGGCCAACTGCTCGTCAATTTCTGGCGACTGGATCGTAGCCAGCAGTTGCCCGGCTTTGACGTGCGCACCGATGTCGAAATACCACTTCTTCAGGTAGCCATCGGTGCGGGCGTAAACCGGAGACGAGATCAGCGGCTGTATATTTCCGGGCAGGATGATCTCTTGCGCGGGGGCAGCGGGTTTTGGTTGCACAACGGCGACATCGGGCACTGCCATTTGTGCCGTGACCGTGCGCAGATAAGCCGCTGCCTTCACGCGCGACAGAATTCCGAAGGCGAGAACGGCAATGACAACTGCGGCCGCGGTCAAGGCGATGAACCAGAGCCGGCCTGAATGCGGGCTGCTGTTCGGCTGTGGGTGCAATGGAACTATTTCAACGCTGTTTTCTGTTTGTTTGATCTCGAAGTTATTCATAGTGAGTCCCCTATTGAAAAAGACCTATTTCGCGGAAGCGGATTTCCTTCGCGATCCGTGCAGCAGGCTGAAGAATGTTGGAACGAAGAAGAGTGTCGAAACGGTTGCGAACAGAAGGCCACCAATTACGGCTCGTCCGAGCGGAGCATTCTGTTCGCCTCCATCACCCAGTCCCAATGCCATCGGAATCATGCCGATTATCATCGCGAGTGCCGTCATGAGGACTGGGCGAAAGCGCGTGAAACCCGCCTGCAGAGCCGCGGTTACTGGATCTTTGCCCTCCGCCATCTGCTCTCGGGCAAAGCTCACAACGAGAATGCTGTTTGCGGTTGCCACGCCCATGCACATGATTGCGCCCATCAATGCCGGAACGCTGAGCGTGGTCTTCGTAATGAAAAGCATCCAGGCAATTCCGGCGAGTGCAGCCGGCAATGCCGAGATCATGATGAACGGATCAAGCCACGACTGGAAATTCACCACGATCAGCAGGTAATCAAGAAAGATTGCGAACACGAGCCCGACCAGAAGCCCGATGTAAGATGACCTCATCGTACGGACCTGCCCACGAACCACAACCCGTGAACCACGGGGCAGTTGGCTGCGCATCGAATCGATAACTTTGTTAATGTCTCGCGAAACGCCTCCCAAATCGCGACCGCTGAACGATCCGTAGATGTCGATGACCGGTGCGACGTTGTAGTGAGAAACCAGGGCCATGCTGCTTCCCCGCTGCATTGAAACCAGGCTCGCCATCACCGAAGGAGGGGCTGCAGGATTTGTTCCCGTCACAGGCGTGTTGACGAGGTCCGGCAGCGAGGAAGTTCGGTATTGCGGCGTCTGGGTCGCGATCGGATAACTTACTCTGGTCTTTGGATCTAGCCAGTACGTCGGAGCCGTCTGAAAGCTGCCACTAAGTGAGACCAGCAGATTTTGCGCGACGTCGTGTGCGCTGAAGCCAAGCTCTTGCGCCTTTGTCCGTTCAACCCTGAGGTGAATGAAGGGATTGTCGAAGGGCTGCTGGATCCTCAGGTCCGTGGTTCCCGGCACATACCTGATTTTTTGCAGCAAGTCATCGGCCCAAATGCGATTGCCTTCCAAGTCATTCCCGATGACCTGAATGTCGACGGGCGCAGGGAGTCCAAAGTTCAGAATCTGCGTGACGATGTCGGATGGCAAGAACGCAAAGATGACGCCGGGAAACTCCTTGGCCAAGCTCATCCGAAGCTGCTGAACATAATCCGCAGTTGGGTGATGCTTGGGAGTAAGCGTGACGAGAATGTCTGCGTCCGAGGCGCCGACCGGAGCTGAGTTGCTGTACGAGAGATTGATCCCGCTGTATGGCAGTCCGATGTTGTCGATGATGCTCGATAACTCGGAGGCCGGAATTTTAGTGCGGATCGAGTTTTCTATCTCATCGCACAAAAAGGCCGTGTCTTCGATACGCATTCCTGTACGCGCCCGAAGATGAAGGGTGAAACTGCCGGCATCTACGCTTGGAAAGAAGTTTTGCCCCAGGAAGGGAACGATGATCGCCAGCGATGCCAAGCACGCTGCGAAGAAAGTCATCAGAAATGTGCGCTTATGGTTCAAAACAAGTGCAAGAAGCGTGCGATACGCTGCCCGAAAGCGCTCGAACCCCGCTTCGAACCAGCGCTGAAACCTGACCAGGGGATTTCGGTTCGGAGCATTTCCGTCGACCGCCTTTTGATGTCTGAGAAGGTACTTCGCCATGGTCGGAACGATGGTTCGCGAGAGCACGTACGATGCGAGCATCGCAAACACCACGGCTTTCGCAAGAGGCAGGAAGAGGTATCGGGCGACTCCTGAAAGCAAGAACATGGGGGCAAACACGATGCAGATCGAGAGCGTGGCCACAAATGCAGGCGTAGCAATCTGCATGGCGCTGTCCAGAACGACCTCGTCCATGTTCTTGTCGGGTTCTGCTTCGAGGTTCCGATTGATGTTCTCCACTTCCACCGTGGCGTCATCCACAAGGATTCCGACGGCAAGGGCCAATCCCCCCAGTGTCATGATGTTGATGGTTTCGCCCGTTACGCTGAGCACGATTATCGAGGTGAGAATTGCCAGCGGAATCGAGGTCGCGATAATCAGCGTGCTCCGCCAGCTGCCTAGAAACATCAGGATCATGAACGCGGTCAGGCAAGCTGCGATCAAAGCTTCGCGTACCACACCGCTAATCGCGCCCTTCACGAAAATCGACTGGTCGGCCAATGGACTCATTTTCAGCTGTCGTGGAACTGTGGCCGCGATCCTCGGCAAGATCGACTTGATCCCGGAGATTACGTTTAGAGTTGAGGCATCCCCGGCCTTTTCGATGGTTACCAACACGGAGCGCTGCCCGTTTACGCGGACGATGTTTGTTTGGGGTGGGAAACCATCACGTACCCAAGCCACGTCCTTCATATAGATCGTGGTATCCCCGATTGTTTTGATCGGGATGCGATTCAGATCTGCGATCGTCTGTGGCGCGGCGTTCGGGATGTCCACGTTATATTCCGTGCCACCAATCTTCGACGTGCCGGTCGGCAGGATCAGGTTCTGTGCCGCGATTGCATTGACCACATCCAACGCAGAAAGCCCTTTCGCTTGCAATGCTGCTGGGTTGAGATCCACCTGAACCTGACGCTGCTTGCCCCCGTACGGATAAGGCACGGCCGCTCCTGGAATGGTGATCAACTGTGTGCGAATGAAATTTAATCCGTAGTCGTTGAGCTCTTGCTCCGACATCCCTTTTCCGGAGAGTGCGAGTTGCAATACCGGCACGCTCGACGCGCTATACGCGATGATCAGGGGTGGCGTAGTCCCTTGTGGCAACATCTTTAGTTGGGTCTGAGAACTAGCCGTAATCTGCGAGACCGCACGGTCCAGGCTGGCGTTAGGTTGCAGGAACACCTTCACGACCGCGATCCCATACAGCGACTGGGATTCGACGTGCTCGATATTGTCGACCACGGTAGTGAGGTTCCGTTCGGTGATGCTGACGATGCGATCGGCCATCTCCCTGGGGACCAGGCCGTTGTAAGTCCAAATGACGCTGACCACAGGAATGTTTATGTTGGGGAATATGTCAGTTGGCGTGCGGAAGACGGCGACCGCACCCATCGCGAGAATCAGAATGGCCAGAACCACAAAGGTGTAAGGCCGCTTTAACGCTATTTGAACAATCCACATAAGGTCCTCTTGGCTGCCTAAAGTTGCTGGTGCTCCGCTTCCGCTCGTTTCATCTCATTCCGCTCTCGCGAGATCCACTCTCTAATGAATGCGGAGCAATTTCTGAGTCTTGCGCCCTGTGTCTCGATTTGCGCCAGGAAACGGACGGCATCGCGGTCGACCAATTTCACCTCTCTTAAGTCCAAGACGAGGCCATGGTCGGGATGTTCGGAATGTACGAGTGTCTGGAGTTCCGAAACATGCTCCGCTTGCATCCGACCCGTAAGGGTGAAAATCACGCGCTCGCGTTCGTCTGATATGTCGATTCGTAAGGTCATTTGTTGTGCCTTTCGCTTTTGTGATAATGCACTGAGACGGCCAATGCTAAGCCGTTGAAAAGTAACCGTTTAAGTGAACTAGCTGATAACGAGAGTTCGGAAATTTCCGAATTTTCGTGATCGTATCTGGACCGGAATCGAGAGGCATGCGGGAGCTGGAGGGGGAGAATACGCCAGTGAAACCTGCGGCTCTGAAGCACTTACAGGCAGGAAAGGACGTTTGAAATCGTTAGGTGGAATGAACCGTGGAGCGTGGAATGCCGAGCTTTGTTGATGCGCTCACCAAGGCTGGAAAGAGGCGGGCGTTAACTATTTGCTCGCAACAAGCCAAGAGGACTCTGCTCAGGCCTGCCGAAATGCACGCGGATGTGCTTTCTAGCGAGATATTTGCCCCAGCACCCGCTTCGCGACGTTTAGAAATCTCTTTGATTGACCTGCACCGCACCCTTGGGGACTCTCAGAGACTCCGGACATTCGATCCCTTCAGCGTCCTGAATCGGGCAACGGCGCCACTGCGCAGTAAGCCAACTGTAAAGCGTTGATATCGTCCAATTGTTGGTGCCTCACAGCCGAGGCGGACTCTTTCGAGGTTGACCTCGTTATGCTCAAGGGGAACTCGATCACCTTTCCGCGTTGAAGCTCCGGAACCCATTTCACTTTTTTCTGAAATCTCTGCGGTATGTAGAATTCGATTATCTTTGCCATAACCATCCTCATTTCTTCGGCTTCCGCTCAACAGAAATGCAAGGCGGCGACCAAACCTTAAGCCGCTGAAAGCGTGGCGCTTAGGCAGATATGACATTCCCGAGAATTCGAACATTTCCGGATTCTCGGGAATGGGTGTCTCCTCGGAACGGCGCGGGTTTCGGGGTTGAAACACACAAGGGAAAGGTGCGGTCATCGGCCGAGGTCAGACGCGAAAAGACACTCGAAATGGCTGTTAATTCTTGGAACGCGAGTCGGGATCCCGAGTGACTCTGCGATTTGAAATTAGTTGGCCTTGTGCGGACAACTAGGCCTTTCTAAACCGCTGCTTGTCGATCTTCAGGGCTTTGATCTTGGAATCGAGTGTCGACTGCGGAATTCCGAGCTTTGCCGCCGCTCCGCGAGGACCCGATACTCGGCCATTGCTTTCGGCAAGGGCCGCCTCGATCATCTGTCGCTCCTGGACGGACAGTTTCTCAGTGAGCGGTAGAGCTGTTCCCTCTGCGGCGACAGGTGTGCGTCGCCCGAGCCAGCTTTCGTCAACAAAAAGCGTGTCCGTATCACAAATGACCACGGAACGTTCAAGCACGTTCTGCAGTTCGCGAATGTTGCCCGGCCATGTATACGATTGGAGAGCCTCCATGCTTTTCTTGTTGATGTTCGTAATGTTCTTTCCAGCTTTACTGGCGTAGCGCTCGGCAAAGTACTGCACTAACAGAGGGATGTCTTCTTTACGCTCCCGCAGCGGAGGCACTTCGATCGGGAACACGTTCAGACGGTAGAACAAGTCCTCCCGAAACCTGCCCTCAACAATCGCACCCTGCAAATCCCGATTCGTTGCAGCCACGACCCTCGCGTTCGTTTTGAAAGACTCATTTCCTCCAACGCGCTGGAATTCTCGTTCCTGCAGAACGCGCAATAGCGCAATTTGCATCTCTGCCGGAAGCTCACCGACCTCGTCCAGAAAGATTGTGCCGCCTTCCGCAGACTCGAATCGACCTACGCGTCGCTGCGTCGCACCGGTGAAGGCGCCCTTTTCGTGTCCAAACAGCTCCGATGCGATTAGGTCGCGGGGGATCGCTGCGCAATTGACGCTCACAAAGGCTCGTGACGATCGCTGAGAGCGCTTGTGGATGGCACGTGCGATGAGTTCCTTGCCAGTCCCAGTCTCACCCGTGATCAGAACTGTAGAGTCGGCGGGCGCGACCTTGGCGACCCGCGACAAAACCGATTGCAGAGCAGGAGACGATCCGACAATCTCTTCAAACATCCTAGTGATGTCGATCTCTTCGCGGAGTGCCAGATTCTCTTTGTACAACTGGTCGCGCAGGGCCCGAATTTCATCAAACGCATTCCTTATCGTCGTGATGTCCGTTACGGCGCCGATGAATTCCAGACCGGCCGCTCCACGACGGGCATGTCCCAGGACGTGCACCATCTTCACTGAGCCGTCGGGCATCGCCAAACGATGCTCCATGTCAAGGTTTTCGCTGTGCGATGCGACATCGAGATTCTCCTCGACTCGGCGAAGATCCTCGGGATGGACACGTTCGAGAACGCGTTCCACAGTCGGCTTGAGTGCACGATCATATCCAAAGATCCGAAAGGTCTCGTCGGACCACAGAAGCTCTCCGGTGTCGACATTCCAACCGAAACTCCCAGTTTGGCTTAACGCCTGCGCTTCGGCCAAATATGCCTCACTCTTCGCGAGCGCCTCATTGGTTTCTTTGAGTGCCTCGACAGTGTCTTTAAGATCGTCGCGGGCGACCCGCAGTGATTGAGTCGCCCATCGTTGTGCGACGCTGAGCGAGCCAACAAACAGTGCTGACAAGACAAAAACAAAGAATCGTGGCATTTCGACAGGTTTTGCCGCCAAAGAATTAAGTGGGGAAAGAAAACTGTAATAGAACGCGACGGCGGAGAGGACTGTAGCCAAGAGGCCCGGACCAACTCCTCCAAGCCAAGCGCTGAACATTACGGCACAAAGAAACAGTGATACCGGAGCGGCTTCCAGATGTAACAGCGACCAATGTGAAAGGAGAAATGCAGTAGTAACCGAAAGGGCCGCGATTCCATAGCCCAGAGTGGCCGGCAGTTTTCGTCCCAAAAAAGGATTAGGGCTGCGCATTCGTCCTCGGATGATGGCACAGTCGCTCGCCTTCAGAATGTTACTACCAGGCAGCCCGATGATGGCGTCAGGGCTCTACGGCGGGGACACGAGCGCCTGGCATCGGACTAAAAGGTCTCGAACCAGGCCGAAAGGTAGCTGTCCAACCAAGAGCCAAACGGTCCCCAATTGGTTCGGGGTAGCAGCGCGAGGTCGTGGTCCAATACCACCCCGCCCCATGTCTGTTAGCGTGTGGACACTTCCGACGATGATCGTCGGCCGAATATCGTCGGCGGCTCCATGGCTTTTTGCTCAACCTGAACACAGGTGCTTTCGAGGAGATCAGCTGTCCCGGCTATAGTATCCATAGTGTGACAGTTGTTGCAAAATGCACCTTGATGATGATCTCGAACTTGTCTCCGTATCCGATTCGCCAGGTACGCATGTATAAGTTAGTGCCCGATCTGCAACTGACAATCGAAGACATAATCTCCGAAGGCGACAAGGTTGTGTGCCGGAATATCTGGCGCTGGACTGACACAAATTCCGGAAAGAAGATGCAGTTTCATGCCTTCGTGCCATTGCCGAGCGCTGGGCTAGGTGACGGCGCCAGCGGAAGGGGTATTGTGACTGCCGAGGCACGAAAATCAGCCGAGAAGCGGCCGAGTTGAACGGCTCTATCGGGAGCGCCCTTGTCATGGCGAAACAGCACTATTTTTTCAAATTGATACCGCCGCGTCCCACCTTTGTGCAAGACATGACAGACGCAGAGCGGTGCTTAATGGATGAGGACGGGCGGTATTTTGAGGAGCACTTTGCCGCTGGCAGGGTCCTTCTGTTCGGTCCGGTCATGGCAGCGCCGGGACTTTCGGGCTCGGCATTCTTGAAGCCGAAAGCGAGGAGGATGCTCGGAGATTCGGTGAAGGCGACCCATCGGCCAAGGCGAGACTGAACAAGTTCGAGATTTATCCAATGCGGGTTTCCGCTGCACGCGCCAAGCAATCTTGAAGGAGGTCACTATGATCGCACGAATTTGGCACGGCTACACGAAGCCCGAGCACGCCGACGCCTACGAGTCGATGCTCAAGCCGGAACTCCTGCCCGGTATCAGCAACGTACAAGGCTATAAGGGCAGCTACCTGCTCCGCAGAGGGGCTGGAAACGAGATCGAGTTCATTACAATCATGCTGTGGGATTCGATCGAGGCAATTCGTGCAGTCGCGGGAGCGGATTACGAAACTGCGGTTGTTCCAGCGGAGCGCCGCAAGTACCTCGCTCACTACGACCCAAAATCCAGCCATTACGAAGTGGTATCAACACATCAACTGCAAGTAGGCTGAACAGCCTTGTTTTTCACATCAAACCGATGCGCTCCCAACCACCGGGATAGGAAGTGACCAAACCAAGGTCGTCCACCACGATCTCAGCCGAGAATCCAGTGTTGCTTTCGTAGCGATAGGTGTCTTTCCCAAGCCGGGTGTAGTGTTGTGATAACGGTTGAATCGTAAGCTCAGGGAACTTGACCCAAGCAGCGATAACAGATTCGCTTCGCCCAACTTGTAGGTTGAGACGCCTGATAGGGAGGGTGTTGGTCGCGGGCGTCAACGCGAGATCAACATCGTCACAGCCGTGAATGTCGTGCAACTCCTGACCCGAACTGCGCCATGTTCCGCGACTCTCAACACTCAGTGCGAGGCTCTTAACATCGCTTCCGATTGTGCGCTCGACTTGGACTCGGTGGGTCACCCAATTCTCGTCACAATAGATTTCGTAGCTTGCTTGCATTGGTCGGTGATCTTTGAGGACTCCAACGACTGTGCCCTTCAGCAGCCATCCTTCAGCAGTATGCCAGAGGCAGCAATAATCCCTGCCATCCAGCAATAGGTTTTTCCAGACAACGGCACGCTTAAGTTCGTCTGCCACGTGGCGTCTCCGAGCTACCCGAATTGTACAATCAGTGCTAAAGGCAACATGCTTTATGGAATCGACCGAACTTGCGCGACTGAGGCGGGTAGCCGGAAAGCAGACGACACGGCTGACCCATTATGGACGCAAGACCGGGAAACCCCACGAAGTTACGATCTGGTTCGTTCTGGATGGCGACAAGCTTTACATTGGCACCGCAAACGTCAATCGCCAGTGGGTGCGTAACGTCCAGAAGACACCCAAAATCAAGCTGTCCATGGGAGACGAGAGCTTCAGCGGTACGGTGCGCTTCCTGACCGACCGTGCCGAGCACGAGCGAGTCATGACTGCGATTCGACGGAAGTACTGGATGTTTCGACCTATCATGGAGCTTGGGCGCATCCTCAGCGCAAAGGGTCTGATGCGCGACAATGCAGGATCGTTCGAGGTCACGCTGCTAGGCTAGACATCGTTTCGATGGTGTTTTCGTTTGTCAGACGCTTCATTTCGAAGCTATTGCTGCTGGATGCTTGGGCTGATAAAGGCTAACCTTCCCACCACTGGGAAGCCGCATCTTCGTAACGGAACCCCATCGCGCCTCCTCAACTTTGGAGCACTTAACACCCTTCTTCGCGAGCGAAGCCATCTCGGTCTTCAGGCCGTCGCACATGAAGTAGAGTTCGTGGACATCCCCCTCAGAAGGATGGAATGCGGCTTCTGTTGGCGGCAGGGCGAAGATCAACCAGCCGTGACCCGCATCCACCGATTTGAACCCGAGAATATCGCGGAAAAAGGCGCGATCCGCCTCAGCGTTCTTGCTGTAGACCACTATGTGAGCGCCGGAAATCATTTCTTCCTCCCTATGATTCGGCAGTCTTCGAGGTCACGGAGGTTCTCATGAATCGCCTCAAGATGACGGTTTTGCCGCTCCGGGGATACGAAGTTCTTAGCTTTCCTCCTTGCGTCGGCCACAATCGCGCTGGCACAGGAAGCGAAGGCCTCAAAGCCGAGGGTCAGAGAGGCTCATGATCTTATTCATCAGTGTGTTCTCGATGCTCTTATGGTCATGAGGGTGGGCTCGAAGAGCCATGAGAGGCCACTGTGCTACGCGGCGTCTCGTTCCTGGAAACAAAGCAAACCCTGTGATTTGATTTTATCCGCGAAGGTTTCACATCGATGTGGAGCATGGCTTGTTCTCGCGCCAGCTTCGGAGCAATCACGCTGCTGAACCTCTCAAGCGTAGTGGTCAAGTCCTTGGCGTACAACTGCTGCAACTCGACTGTGATCGTGATCTCGAACAATGCGTGTTCGCCTTCTTGAGACTGGTGTTCGCGATGCGCGAACAAACTGCCGCCAAGAATCCAGGCAAGGCTCACGAGCGAGCGACCATTACAGACCGGGCATTTGTCACTACGGCTGCTGCTGATCACCTCACAATCAAGGCAGACAACCGCATTCAAGAGAGGAAGGCCACCTGCGTCTAACCGGTTCTTTGCTGGGTCAAGCATTCACACCAACCTTATCGCGGGAAATGGGCAACTGGCATTCGAGAAGAGTATGGCATCAACTACAAGGGTGCACAGACTGTCAAAAGTTTCAGCCGACCGGTCTGAGAAGGCGTCCGCTTGATCTCAGGGCCCGCCGGACTCGGTCTGGGGGACTTGGCGACGGACGAAGTATTCACGGACGAAGTATTGGCTGGACGCGCTGCGATCAGCGGAGGCGTGCAGCTGTCTGCTGTCAAAACCGTGTTTCGCGCGTTGAAGAACGTGTTTGAACCAATGCTGTTGGAGCCAGCTGCCGTTCCCACCCGGATGCCCGCGCAAGCTTCATTAATGGTGTTGCCGCTTACGACATTGTTGTTCACAGGCCCGCAACTGCTGTCCACGTGAAGTTGAACAGGCTCGACGCAGCCACGTTGGCATTGTCGACTCGGTAGAATCTCGCGGCGGCGCTGCTCGCGTCGCCGGTGTAGATACGCAGGTTCGCGCCGTTGGGTGCGACCGAGAACTCCGTTCGCGCGAATGACGACTGCGCGACGGTCCCTCCCCCGCTGACATGAAGACTTGGTGGAAAGCTGTGTCGCCGTCTTGGGTCTGCGAACGGCGGAAGATCCCGTAGTCGAAAAACGAAGCATAGACCTGAGTTTCGCCTGACGCTTGATATAACTGGATGTTCGAGGTGCCACCGCGGAAGAGGTCGCCACCTGGGGCGCCGCTCTGCGCCGGAGAATGCAGCTTTTTTCTTTTGTGCGTGGCGATTTGACTGTATTGCCAGTCAGAACAGTTGAGCGGTAGTTTCTTGGTAGTTATCAAGCCACATCCAGTTCCTCGATGTCCATGCCACCTCGGTGCCTGCGAGTCCAGGTCGAACGCAAGAGCAAGAGAGGAGGGGCGTCATGTATACCTGGCAGATCGAACGATGGGCAGGACTCTGTCGGCTTGCTGTAGAAGAAACCGACAAGAACAAGTTCTTAAGTGACTTAAGCGATGCATATAACGCAATTCTGGAGCGACTCCATAGTTTGCAAGGTCTCCGGAAACAGGAGGATGAACTACTTGCTATGAAGTCGGCCATAAAGCAACTCAAACGGCGGAAAAGAACACTGGGGCGGCCGGAAAGAGAGAACTCGCCAACTCCCCTTATCGGTCGACGGCAAAGTTATGTGAAGCGAGATACAGCACGCGAGGACGCACAAGAAACAAAAGGGTCGCCGTAGAGCGACCCGAGAAAGTGAGTGTAAAACTTAACGGGCGATGGGCCGGCCCACCGCCCGCGTCCTGCGCTGCCGCACGCTTTGGTCCTGACCTTACTCGCCTTTCACTTCTAAGCAGAGGGTCGCAGGTTCGATTCCTGCCGCGCCTACCATTTAGCCCGCTATTCACAGTTTCTGTGCTACCGATGTGCTTCCCAAAGCGGCAACGTAATCTGTCCGCGAATCCGGAATTGCACAGGCTCACTCGAAGGCGGTAAAGTCTCCAGACCCCAAACGGGTGTCAAATAATTGTCAACTGCGGAATCAATTGCAAGCCGCCCAAGTGTCGACCTCGGCACACGGTTGTCCTTGCGAAATCACGACGCTTCCGTGATGGCGCTGCGCACAGTGTTAGCGATTTCAGTGATCGCTTCCACAAAGGCTTCCACTTTGCCGTCCAATGCTCGAAATCGAGGACCGAGAGTGTTTCGTTTTGGTCGGGTCAGAAACGTCCTCGGGCCGGTAAAACGCCGCCACGCTGTTGATTTTTTGCTTACATGGTAAATCTCTCGTCACCCAGCACACGAACTGCACGCATCGGTATGGGAAACCACATGTTGGTAGCCGAAACGCTCAGGAGCGGAATGAAATCGCCATCAACTTCTATGCCATAGTTGATACAGCAAGGAAAACCACGCCCCTTAAAACCAGCTGACCTGAGTTGCGAGCGCAAAGTCTCGGCCCAGTTGAGCAGATTCAGGCGGATTTTTCGCCCTAATCTCTGCCGTAAGAGTTTCCTCCGACATTGGTGCAGTTGACGTTGCAATCTTGCGCGTGGTCGGGATTTCACTTGGCACCGTAACGCTAGCAGTGACCTGTTCCTTGGTCGCACCTTGCACATTGATTGTGACCACATGCCGGGATGCTTCAGTGATTCTCAACAGCGACTTGGGAATGATAATCCGGGCCTGCACCGGGCAGGTCATAGAAGCGCAGCTCGACCAGTCCTAGTTTGAAAGGAGCCGTGCCCACAGTCTTGTTCATCCATGAAACCAGCCGTTCGGCACTTGGACAAACGCCGTCCCCCACAAATTTGTGAGTGGCGGAAATTGATTGCAATGGGCTGGTGCCGGAGAAAAGGTGCGCGTTCCGCTGAGTGTAGTGCTTGATTTCAACAGTTGCATTGCACTTCACCATCATCTCGAAGGCGAGTCGATTAATGCTATGCTCGGCCCATGCCCATCCGAGTCGCCGTCATGTGCGAGAAATGCGAACGCATCTACCTGCTAGCACATCCTGACAGCGCGAAGCGTATTCAATTCACTCCTCGCTCCGAGCCTCGTCCCCCGTACCTCTTAAAATGTATGTGCAAGGTGGAACGATATTTCGACAGGGCGCACACCTTGGCCTACAGAGTGTCGGAGTATTCATGTAGTCGGGGGTACGCGGATCGTGATGAGTACGACGCCATTCCGAATCAAAGATTCCCAGTGACTCGTGGCAGGGAGAGGCGGGCGGATCAATGATGTAATGCCCTGTCCACAATAACCTGCTACCATTCGGCAAAATCGGATGACCCGAGAGGATTTCCCCCAGCTCCGACGTTCGGGCCAACGCTTTAAGGATCAACACAAGGAGGTCTGACCATGAAGCTCACCATGGAGATCGAACGCCGCTTCTACGCCAAGTTCCTAAAGGCTCTCCCGGCTGGAAGCAAGGCTGTCGAAACAGAGACCAATGCGAAGGCTGGAACGGTGATCCTGCAAGTGGAAACGGAGCTGATGAACTTCGCGTGGGAAACTGTCCCCGGAATCCTGTCCATAAAACCTGTGAACTGGGTCAAGTGACCGCCCTAAGATAGCCCGCCGGCAACTGATTGCAAAAAGCGACCCCCGACGATATCTTTAAGACCTATTCCCGCTCTCTCACTCGATTTCTGACTTTTCCCCCCGATTCGATGTTGGATGCGATCATCCGACGTTGACGAAAGGTAGTTAACTCTTCGGCGGCCATTTCCTCTTTACTTATGGATGCTCCTTAATTTTTACCGAATCAGGTTCTTGACCTCGCATCAGGCCGCCCACACCTGAGCGTTCCCATCTTTTGAAAGCCTATGGCTCTTTCACGGCTACCCTTTTTTATGGGTAAGCGTACGGGCTGTACCGTCTTGACGGAGGCTACCCTCGGCGTTTACGGGCGGCTCGGAAGGTGGATGAGACGGGAGGATTGATCTCGTCGGTGTAGATTTCTTCTACCCAGGCGCGCTCGATAGCTTGGTCGAGCCGCGTGAGCAATTGCGCGAGGGTCTCATCTGGCCGACGCTTCAGCATGGCCAAGGTGTTGTGACCATCGGTGGCCACTGCCACACAGCCCACGGGATTGAGTATGCCCACGGTGATTTCGCCATCGGCGATCAGGGCGGCGATGTGCGGCAGGTCCGCATGGACGGAGTCGCTGGCGCCGGCATTGTCTCTTAGGCTGGGATTGCGTTTGTGGGCGGGACGTTGGCGGCGAGATTCCACGGTAGTAGCTCCTCGATCCGGTTGATGGGATGTTCGGCGATGCGGGTCATCACTTCCCGCAGATAGGCTTCAGGATCGAGACCATTGAGTTTCGCTGAGCCGATCAGGCTGTAGATCGCCGCTGCACGTTCTCCTCCGGCATCGGATCCTGCAAACAAGTAGTTTTTCCGGCCCAGGGCCACCCCGCGCAGAGAGCGCTCGGCAGCGTTGTTGTCGATCTCGATGTGGCCATCTTCTATATAGCGTGCCAGCGCGTCCCAGCGCGAGAGCGCATAGCGAATCGCGGCCGTCGTGTCCGACTTGCGCGAGAGTTTCGAGAAGTTGGCCTCGAGCCACTGCCGCATCGAGTCCAGCAGTGGCTTTGACTCCGCCTGGCGCACCGTCCGTCGTTCCTCTGGTGGCTTGCCTCGAATCTGATCTTCCACCTTATATAAGGCCGCGATCCGCTGCAGCGCTTCCTGTGCGATCGGCGAAGCGTGAGCTTGTTCCAGATCGTAGAAGTGGCGCCGCACATGCGCCCAACACACCGCTTGCTGGATGCGCCCATCTGCGTAGAGCTGATTGAATCCCGCGTAGGCATCCGCCTGCAACGTACCCCGAAACTTGCCCAGATGCTGCTCGGGATGCTCGCCTTTGCGGTCCGGTGAGTAGGCAAACCACACCGCCGGTGCAGCCTTGTCGCCCGCAGGACGATCGTCGCGCACATACGTCCACAAGCGCCCCGTCTTGGTCTTCCCATTTCCCGGCGCCAGCACTGGTACTGGAGTGTCGTCCGCGTGCAACTTGCCAGCTTCCATCACATAGCCTTGCAGCGCTTCTACCAACGGTTCGATTAATCGGCTGCTGGCTCCTACCCAATCCGCCATCGTCGAGCGTTCCAGTTCCACCCCTTGACGGGCATAGATCTGCGACTGGCGATACAGCGGCTGATGGTCACAGTACTTCGACACCAGCACGTGCGCCAACAATCCCGGCCCTGCCGCTCCGCGGTCGATGGGACGGCTCGGCGCTTCCGCCTGCACAATGCAGTCGCACTTCGTGCAGCTCAGCTTCGTGCGCACGTGACGAATCACCATGAAACTGGCGGGCACGTACTCCAGCATCTCGGAAACATCCTCACCCAGCTTCCGTAACTCCCCCTGGCATTGTGGGCACACCGTTTCTTTCGGCTCGTGCCGTCGCATCTGTCGCGGAAGATTCTCCGGCCACGCACGGCGAGTGATTTTGGTTGCGCTCGCACCCCAAGAGGCTGGGACCGAACTCGGTTCCGTTGGCTTAGGCGCCTTCTCGTCGGTATTCGACTGCAACTCCTCCAGCCGCAGTTCCAACTGCTCGATCTGTCTCGCCAGTTTCTCCGACTTCCGCCCAAACTGCATGCGATGCAGTTTCGACAACAACAACTTCAGATGCTCGATCTCACGCTCGCGCGACAGTAGTTGCTCGTCTTTGGTGACCAGTTCCTGATGTTGTGTCAGGATCAGCGCACGCAGCGCTTCCGCGGGAAGGACATTCAGATCAGGCAGCGCAGCTACGGGCATGCGCGGAGTATCGCATGAACTCGCGCGTTTTCATCCGGCACAGGCACGAAAAAGTTGTGGAAAGAATCTCGCGTGTTACACCGACAGCTGCGGTTCCCAGGTGCGCTCCGGCCGTCGCCAGTCGATGCCTTCCAACAGCATCGATAACTGCGCACGCGTCAGAGAAACCGTGCCGCTTTGAGCTTGCGGCCACACGAAGCGCCCGCGCTCCAACCGTTTCGCAAACAAGCACAACCCATCGCCGTCGAACCAAAGTACTTTGATCAAATCACCGCGCCGTCCGCGAAACACGAATACGTGCCCGGAAAACGGACTCTGTTCCAGCTTCGTCTGCACCAACGCACTCAACCCGGTGAATCCCCGCCGCAAATCAGTTACACCCGCTGCGATCCAGATCCGCGTCTTGGCTGGCAGCGCAATCATCGCGCCAGACACTCCAGCAATACGCGAACTAACCCTGGATCGGCGTCGCCTTCAATGCGTACCTTTGCTTGGCGCAGTTCGATGTGAATCCTTCCCGGGTTAGACTTTGGGTTCGCAACTTCGATCGACGTTGCAGCTTCGCCACTGGCATGGGTCGTCACCGGCGGCAAGCTTTCACTCACCCGCACGGGCAGCAACTTCATCGTCGCCCTTTGCTCCCCCAGTCTTCCGCTCAAGTAGAGCCGGCGCCAACCAAACACCTGGTTCGCGTTCACCCCGTGGGCTCGCGCGATGCGTGCCACCGACGCGCCTTCGGCCAACGTCTCTTCGACGATTCGCCGCTTCTCTGCAATGCTCCGCCGTTGCCGCTGGACCGCACCCGCCAACTCACTCTTCGCCGTTGACCCAGCTGGAACTTGTCGGGAAGTGTCCATCTCTGCTCCAAGTGGACACCTATCCTAAGTGTCCACTTCGGAGAATGGCTCTCTTTTAGAGGGTTCTCGAGACGGTCACAACCGGACGCTTACTTTTATGGCCACGGCCTGCATGTTCTAATTCTAGATCACGTCGAGTGCTGACTAGTTGACTTCACTGCGTCCAGTGCTGTGCTAGAAGCAGAAGGCAGTTTCGAACAATCTGGTCCGATGCAAGAACCCGACTCCTCACAATGGGTGATGTAGCGTTCCCTACAAACCAACGTAATGTTGCACTATCACCCAATGACGCTCATTCTTTGCGGAAGTGCGTCGTTTACCACCATTCCATGTGTTGCTGGCGGGACTCTACATTCTCACGTTGGCGGGAACAGCAATCTACCTTCTTCTGCAGTCCACAAAGTGAGATAAACGCTGTTTTTGGATCAGATAGGCTCGGTCTTCGGCCACATCACCCTTAGAACATGCTTGCGTGGAACTGGAGCAGTATGACTGCAAAACTGCTCCCAAAACCTCGGCTGGAAATGGAGCCACGAAAAACTAATTAGGATGGAAGTTGAAAATTACGACTTCCTTCGTTTCGTGCGTGGCTGCCTCCCACTTGCAGTAGCGAATGGCCTCCACACCCGCCTGAGCAAGCACCGGATGTCCACCTAGAATTTGGGTGGATTTTACAGAACCATTCGGAGCTACTAGTACTTCGATTTTCACCGACCCAGCGATGCCCATTTTTTGGGCTAGGCTAGGATAAATCGGGACGACCTTCGTTAGCATCTTGCGCGCTCTTGCATCGGGTTCGCCTTGTTGGGCTTGGGACGGAGAAATCGAGACGAGCAGGATGGTCGTGCAAAACGCCAGAATAGCAACCTTCTTGCGCAAGCACGTCCTTCGTTTCAAGATCAATTTGAGTGACCCCACGTTGTGGAAGCACCTCATTCTTCGGCTATTGGATTGCACTACCAACCTGAGAAAACACCGCGCTCGCGTTCCAGCAAAGATTTTTCAGGTGCTGACCGATAATTCTCTCCATGCGAATCGTTGCTATTGTCTGAAGAAACACACCGAAACTTAAATGGCCGGAACGTGGCGGTACGAAGGTAATCCTCTCCCATTGTCGGACTTCCGACAGATAGAGGACGAAGTGGCAACCTCGGCTCGCCCCAATCAGCAGGAAGTACGACGCATTCTCAATCGCCTTGCCTTCACTGTAGAGTGATTTGCGCATGCTAGCGTTCGAGGACTGTAACTCCACTAAACTCCGTGTTGAATCCGACAGGAAACTTTCGTAACGCCACCACCGTGTGATTGTGCGCTGTTTGGGCACGAGAGATGATGCACTCGTGGCTCTGATCCGAATTGAACTTCATTGGCACGCACGCACGGCCATCGTCACGAAATCGGACTCGGGATTTATTGACGACACCGAGGCGCATCCCGCGATGATCTTGGATTTAGAGAAATGCGGAGATCGTTCTACGACGCCGAAAGAAGCGTTCGAAGCAATCACCATGGCGCTGCGGGCATCTGCGAGTGCAACATCGGGTGATACAATCCAGCATTGCCTTGCGCCCATAGGCTAGCATGGAAAATCTGTAGTGCCAGAAGTAACTCTACCTGCTTACTGCTGTTATCTTTGCGGCTAATCTTTCGCACCTTACCATCGACTTGGGCCGAGGCATATTTGGAGACTAGCCTCGCGGAATTTGATCTTCATGCGAACTTGGTACAGGGTAGACCTGCCGCTGGAAGATTGCCGCCGCAACGGCAAAGCAGACCAGCTCCAGAAGGCATTCGAGGGGATGTTCCTCACGAGCCAGAGTCCGAGGGATGCCGCTCTGTTCGAGTGGCATGATGAGAAGTTCGAAAGCAACTGTTTTTACTTTTCTCCATCTGCCTGCCGCCTGATGCAGACACTGATCGAGCAGTCGGGAGGAGTCGAGTGTCAGCCTCCAATGTGCTCGGATCGCCTCGTTCTCTTGGTTGGACACCCCTGTGCCTACGAGGTGCTGCGCAATGAACAAAGAATCCGTGAGGTCCTGAGCGGTATGCCTTCCTGCCCTCACCCCACCTTTTAGCCATTTCCGTCTCTTGCAACATTTGACAAGATCAGGGTCGAGGAGACGCATCATCCGCTCGCTTCTTGACAGATTTTGCCGGGAGACAGAAGGCCAAGATGTCGCTGAATTCTCCCAAGTCAGCAGCGCAATCCAATAACTACTGCACATGTCCGTTTTGGCCAGACAATCCGCCCATGATCTCGGCTAAGTTGCGTGATCCAAGTGGGAAGAACGCGCCACAAGTACGATTCTTGGGTCCCCGTTTCTGAGATGATAACTCGCAGGGACTTGAGACTACAGTAATCCCTGTATTGTGGCTGTAGGCGGTGGCCGTTAGTCTCCAACACGGAAACCCACCCTTTGGAAATTCAGGCACTTAACGAACGAATCCGGGACCTCTGCGAGAAAGTGAAAGTAGCCGAAGGACCTGAAGTCAAATCTCTTCTCTGCGAACTACGAGCGGCTCTTCAGGAACATGCTCAAGTTGTGAGGTACCTTGCGTTGCGAGCAAGCCGCTCGTGTTCCCCTACCAAAGCCGCTGACTGAACGGGCGTCCAGTTCATCGGATCGGGGCCGTCTTCGCCGGAAACGGCATTATTCTCTTGGGAATTTTCGGCAGGTCTTCTGCCTTCAGCTTACGCTCTTCCTCTGCATTCAGAGCCTCAGACAGTTCCTTCAGCAGTTCATTGAAGCGTTCCTGATTCCGTTCCGTTGAAACCTCTGCGGCGATCACCTGCCACTTGCGGACAGTACGTCTCGTGTACATACAGCAACTCCTGTATTTCAGTCTAGCGAAGACTTTAGACGTGGGCAAGCCCCAATCTGCGCCAATAGAACCGGCGCAAATTCCAGCATCTACAAGGCTTTGTAGTTTTCCCTACGCTGGTTTCTGTATTGCGGTTCTGCCCCATTGTCCGTATCTTTCGGTCCGAAGTGGGCTGTTCATGGAAATTCCATCTGAAGAGCAAATGAGAAATCTCTTTGAGGAGCGAATCAAGAATCTCTTCGAAGACAGAATTAGGAATCTCTGCACGAAGGCGGTCGCGGCGAAGGGGCCAGAATTGCAGTCCGTGCTATCGGACTTACGTACCGCTCTGCATGAGCATGCCGAATTCCTCCAATATGTGACCGTAGGAGTAACGAGAGACGTTGCTGAAAAGACATCACCCTCAAACGCCGCTGACTGAACGTCTACCCCGCATTGGAATCTGGCTTCTCGGCTTCATGCCTGAACCCTGACCGAGATCAGTGCGGGGTTTTTATTTTTGCGCGCTAACTTTGTCTGTCGATGAGAATTTCCAGAATTCAAATTTTCTGGCCCGATTCGTAGGCCAGTGCGAATGTTTCTAGGGATGAAGGGCATCCTGACAGAGGCTTGGCCCTTTTTCAAAGCCAATCATGGAGATTCCTTCATTGAGCCACCACTCTCCCTAGGAATGCTGCATTTCGTAGTCCACCACAATCGACGGTCGCGCTTTTTCGCGTACTATGAAAACCTAGCCGCCTGAAAGTTCGCCTCGTGACTGATTGCAAAGGGACAAAGGCCGTAGTACCGTGCAAACATGGAAATCAATTTTGACACTCTTCATAAATTTGCGCGGCAACGCGCGCGAGGGCCAATAACGATCGTTGACAGCACAGGCACGACGCGAAAACTGGAAGATGGGAAGCCTGATGTTTGGGAACTCGCAGAGAAGGCGAATCAGTTTTGGTACATGGGAAAACAGTACAGTAGAGGGGCATTCGCGAAGCTAATCGAAGATGAGATGAAACCCGCAAACCTATTTCAGGTCTCACTGCCTGAGTTGCATGAAACGGACAAGTAGGGGCTGCGAAGCGCTGCCGCAAAGACACGCGTCAGACGCAACTGTGATCATGTTATCTTCGTGAGAACAAACGTGGGAACAATGGCTCAGAGGTGTCTGAATGTTCTCGGATGCATAGGTTAATTCTCAGATATTACAGTTCTCGTTCCAGTGACGCGGTCCCTTAGCAGGCCGGCAACGAACGCCTCATCGATATCCATTAGGAGAGCATAGCATTCGTTGACATCGCTAGGACCGGCATGGTTACGGCTCTCGACCTCCGCTGACGATTGGAAAGCAGTACCAATCTCGAACACTTCTTTCTGATGGCGAAGTCCACTCGATTCCTCTTCCGACTGATGTTTCATAGCCATTACGGCGTGATCTTGCTCTGCACTTCGCTCTTTTCGCCGCCACGTACTTCTTCGTGATTAGCGAGTGGCCATGGGGTTTCGCATGTCTTCTGCTCTTACTCGTGTGGCAGATGAGCAACATTCAAGAACCCTTCGATTCAATTCGCGATCCGCACGAGACGGAAAATCTCAGCATCCGCCCGCAAGTGGGTTCCTCCATTCCAGAAAGCGCGATGGGCCAGGTGGCAAAGGCCCGACAGAGCGTGAAAAACTGAGGGTAGTCGCCCGTTAGCGATTTGGGATGGATGCGATCGAGCGCCGCTCGATCCTCGGGCGTAAGCTCCTATCTCCGATTGCCTTTTTCGATCGCCTTTCAGGTGGCTTGATGCACTCGGCATATTTGTCGTTGTCGAATTCCTTGCCTTGCGGCCACCAGATTGAGTAACCACGCGGACACTTCACATCGGGGTACGGTTGGAATACACGAATGGGAGAAATGGACACAACGCTGTGCAAGACAGCAAACAGAATCAAAGTATTCATGGCACCCAACATTATTGGGTTAACGGCGGTCGCGAAATGGCACTGAAGTGCGGTGCATCAAGCGAGTAATCGTTGTGACAGACGTGCTTGCGGCACTTCGGGCAGTCGTGAGCTACATGCGAGACCGCACAAGACGAGCGAGCGGCCCAGGAGGGCGATCGTGGACGAAAACGATCCTCAGAGGTTGAGGACCCTTGCAGGTTACGGACAACTGTGGCTCCCACGTCCGCTCTGCTCGCCGCCAATCGATACCTTCCAGCAACATCGATAACCGCGCACGCGTCAAAGAAACTGTGCCGCTGGTCGCTTGCGGGCCACACGAAGCGCCCACGCTCCAGTCGCTTCGCGAAGAAACACAACCCGTCACCGTCATACCACAGTACTTTGATGAGATCGCCGAGCTGTCCGCGAAACACGAACACTTCCCGGAGAACGAACTCTGTTCCAGCTTCGTCGTTCCTCGCCGGCGCGGAATGTTACCGGCTTCTGCTTCGCGCCGAGGCAATCGGCGTGACTGACACGCTTCGGATGCTTTGGAAAGAGGGAACGGCTCCCTCCGTGCAAGACGTGCTGGGTGTTCAACGGGTCCCATGACTCGAAAGAGGTTTGGGGCGTTTCGTTTTGTAGCAAAATCCGACTCGTTTGGTTGACGGGGTATTTTGGCCGATGGCTCAAGATCGGTCCCTAAAAACCCCGTCCGACTCATCAGCGGAGATCACTGGATTCGCGCGTTAATTTGATCACCACTATAGCTTCTGCTTATGTATCCGTGCCTCATACCAGAGCGCGAGTTGAACCCGGTTATTGACTCCTACCTCACCGTAGATCTTGCTGATGTAGTTTCTGACGACATTACTGCTCATTCCCAACTTCTCGGCAATCTCGCGGTTCTTCAAACCCTCGGCCACCAGTCCGATGATCCGTAGTTGTTGGTCACTGGGTTCTCGGAGGGGGGCTTGTACCATCACGAGACGAGCCAGCTCGCCAGCAAGTGCCTGCACCCTCTCCGGATTTTTCTCGACAGCAATCAGTCGGAAAAGCTCGCGAAGGCGTTGGTGCTGCTGGGGCGTCAATGTCAAGGGATTGGAACGGCTCTCAGGATGCAAACTACTGGCAGGCTGTCGAACGTAGAGGGCCCGGCCAAAATTGTAGCACCGTAATGAACGCGGAGAACGCTTTTGATCTCACGCCGATCCTCTTCGGTTGACCTACAGACCAAGGCGAGGGCTTGTCTGTTCTGAGCGAGTGCAGAGCCGCCGAGGGCACTGCTGGAGGGACACCAATGGCGGATCAGCCCCAAGTGATTTTGGAGATAATCCTAGTTTCCTCCTGGGTAGTCGAAACCCCCTACGTACATGAACTCACCCGTGGGATCGATAACCACACTGCCGCCATTGCCATTGTTTGGCAGCGCAGACGGCGAGCCTGCGATCGGGGAACTGCCCCGATACATCCGCCGTCACCGCAAATGGGTTCCCTCCCCACCGCGAACGGCGATCCTGTTACCGCCGTCAGTGCCCCCGTCTGTGGGTCGATGCTGAACCCGAAGATCGCACTGGTGTCCGGTGATCTCGACGAACGTGTTGGGCAAGACGCAGCAGTTGATACTGGTGGCAGCTACAGCGATGGGACGACGAAGTTCCTGACGCAGTCGGGAACGTGGAGTTCGTCGGCGACGTCGGTGGCGACGGTGAGCGCGGTGTTGGTGACCAGCGTGAACTATGGCACGACGACGATCACGGCGAGCTATGGCGGGCCGACGGCGACGCTGACGCTGACGGTGCAATCGCCGGCGCTGGTGTCGATCACGATCAGTCCGACCGCGTACACGATTGCCAGTGGGACGGCGGTGCAGTTCCACACCACGGGCAACTACTCCGACAACTCGACGCTGGACATCACCAATAGTGTGACCTGGTCCACCTCGGACAGCACGATAGCGACGGTGAGCAACACGAGTGGCAGCCAAGGGGCTGGCCACGGGGGTAAACCCGGGCACGGTGACGATCACGGCGACGCTGAACGGGTTGAGTGGGACGGCGAGTTTGACGGTGCAATGATGTCGGCACCGAGCCTATTGTCCACTCGCCGTCATGTTCAGCGATATGAATGCTGTTCCCGTCAACCTGAACCGAAGGCAATGGTATCGGGGGTCAGTCATTCTCACGCTGGCAGCACATCTCAGGGTCGGGCCGGACTCGGTCTGGGCGACTTGGCCACGGACAAAGTATTCACGGACGAAGCACTAGCTCGACGCGCTGCGATCACCGGAGGCGTGCAGCTGTCTGCTGTCAAAACCGTGTTTCGCGCGTTGAAGAATGTGTTCGAACCAATGCTGTTGGGACCGGCCGCAGTTCCGACCAGGATGCCCGCGCAAGCTTCATTAATAGTATTGCCGCTTATGACATTGTTTGTCACCGGCCCGCAACTGCTGTCCACGCGAATTGCGGATTCATCGCTGCCATTGATCCTGTTGCTTTGTACCGTATTCGAACTACTACAAAGCTCAATTCCATCGAAGATATGAGTTGCAGCGACCCTGTTGCCCGTTACGGAGCCGCCATCGGCAGGGCCGAAAGTCGGATCCGAGACCAACGCGATCCCAAATTGAGTATTGCCCACCGTGTTTCCGGAAATTGTCACTCCTTCTTTTGCATTTTTGTTGGACAATGTTTTTCTCCGGCGGTTTTTCTGTTTCGGTCACACCTGATGCTCATCTCAATCGGAGAATGAGCATGACGCCGTCGAAACAACCCCTTATCAAGCCAGTCATCCGCGCAGCCCTTTACGCGAGGATCAGCACTCTGAACCACGGCCAAGACCCTGAGGTTCAGCTTCGAGAGCTACGCGATTACTGCCAACGCCGAGGATTCACCATCACGAGTGAGTACGTCGATAGGAGACCTATCCATGTGCAAGAACAAGCTTAAACTTTAGAGCGGCAACATACAGTCGGGGCGGGGCACGTACTTTAGCACTTCTCACAGCATTCACGCGGGGGATGGAAGAATTTCGGGTCACAGAGCAGAATCGCTCTACAGCGGTTCGGGTATTCTCTGGGTAAGAAATTAACTTCCTTCGTAAGCGCGATTTCCAAGTGCGCTCACGCAACTGCCATTTCTCCCCTACCATCAACCCATTGAAGCAGGGGAATGTGGCGGAACATTGAGCCTGTAGCCAAGACTTTCTGCTTATTGCCTGCCCGACTTCTGATGAAGGCAATACCATTCTTGCTCAGA
>Ga0210410_10000265_pt1 | contig 67467 bp, 57 predicted proteins | sample IncBWC4MmetaG_FD_161058 | JGI IMG/M metagenome (GOLD analysis project Ga0210410, IMG submission 161058) | Forest soil microbial communities from Barre Woods Harvard Forest LTER site, Petersham, Massachusetts, United States - Inc-BW-C-4-M | ecosystem: Environmental > Terrestrial > Soil >... | reverse complement strand
GCGTAATGCTTCTGCGAAAACAGGACGCGCTCGCGAACTTTGCGGCGATTCACGGCGCAGCAAAAGCGTATGAGTCACGCGGACTGCGGACCCAATTTGTCTTTGACGCTGTGCGTCAGTTTGGAGTGCCCGCAGCGCAAGAAGTCGTGTCGCTAGCCTCGCAGTGCCTGCAAGAAGGAGTTGTTGCATTTGGCATCGGCGGGGATGAGTTGGCGCTGCCCGCAAAAGATTTCGTCAGCGTTTACGACCGCGCCGGCGCGGTTGGACTTGGGCGCCTTATTCACGTGGGAGAGATCGGAAATGCCGCCGCGATTCAAGAGGCCGTCGAAATTCTGGGCGTTACTCGAGTTGGTCACGGAATCGCCGCGATGAATGACTCGCGCGTGATGGAGTTTCTGCAGGAGCGTGATATCACGCTGGAGCTTTGTCCCACGAGTAATATTCGCACGGGCGCGCTGGCGAGACAACTCGGAAAGCGCTCGGCACGAATCGAAGAACACCCGTTAAAGGTGTTTTTCGATCGCGGGATACGTGTGGCGCTTTCAACGGACGACCCTGCGATGTTTGAGACTACGCTGCTGGACGAGTATGCCGCGGCTAATAGCGCCATGGGAATGTCCACTGATTCCCTGCTGCACATTGCGGAAATGGGATTCGAGAAAGCGTTTGTAGACAGTGAAACGAAGGCGCGCTACGTGAAAGCCCTGCGTGCTACAGCGTCAAGCCCCAACAGCTAAGCGGCGCGTTCATCACTCGGATGAAACTTCTTCACGGCGTAAACTCCCATGACGATGAAAATCAACAGCGCTAGTCCTTGCGCGATCTTGAAAGGTGTTTCCGTTCCCGTTGGAGCCAGGGATTGCAATGCCGGAACTTTCCGGAAGCTCTGAGCGATAAGCACGAATACGTTAAAATACTCAGCCAGCACCGCGGTGACCACGTAAATCCAACGGGACGCCCCATGAAGCTGGCCGACATACCGTGCAACAATCGCGATTGCCAGAGCCAGCAGCGAGATAATCCCGATAATTATGCCTGGCGTGATATGGGCATTCGGAAATCCGAATCCGGTAACGCTGGTCAGCACAGTGGTGAGCAGGAAAAGCGCGGTCATGCCGTTCATTCGCTTGGCGGCGAACATCCCGAACATGACGACGAGCCCAGTAAGGATGCCTACGAGGCTCAACACGACGTGAACCAGAGTGAACGTGGATAGCGACATTCCCAGCGTCATGACGAAGTTACCTCCAGGATGGATTAACGGAGCTCACTAGCCGCGGACATTAGCACACGTATTCTCGACTTTCCAAGGCGCGCGGTGGATTCGGCGCACTATTCTTGATTCGGGCTTCTGTACAGGTCTTGATATACTTAATGTATGAAAGCACACGTCTGGGTGATGCCCAAAGCGACTGTTCTTGATCCGCAGGGAAAAACAATTCAACACGCGCTCGCATCGCTGGGGCACGCGAAGGTGCGCGAGGTCCGACAGGGTAAGTTTTTTGTATTGGATTTGGAAGGCACGACGCGCGAAGAAGCTCATGCGGAAGTCGAGCGCATCGCCAAGGAAGTACTGACCAACCCTGTGATTGAGGAATGCCGCTTCGAGATTATCGGCTAGTCCCCCGTTTAGATTAGGAAACGTGGCAAGCGTGGGCGTCAGCGTTTCGCTGAGCGTGTGTGCTACGCTATTTGTAGAATGATTTGTGCCGCCTTGTCGTGCAATCGGAGACTGGAGATCCTCTCGTGTGCGGAATAGTTGGATACATCGGCCCTAAAAAAGTTGTGCCGCTGATTCTGGACGGGCTGCGCCGCCTGGAATATCGCGGCTACGATTCGGCCGGAATAGCCGTGGTCGATTCCGACGGCAAGATGGACATCCGGCGCGCTTCCGGAAAACTCCGCAATCTTGAAGAAGTTATTCGCCTTGCCCCGCTTGATGGCACCTACGGTCTCGGACACACGCGCTGGGCCACGCACGGCCGTCCGACGGAAGAAAATGCGCACCCGCATCGCGATTGCACCGGCAATATCGTCGTGGTGCACAACGGAATTATTGAAAATTACATGGAGCTGAAAAAGCAGCTCGTTGCTGAGGGACACAAGTTTGTAACGGAGACAGATACAGAAGTCGTCGCGCATCTGGTCGAAAAATATATGAAGGATGGCGGACCGCTGGAAGATGCGGTTCGTAAAACCGTGAAGCATCTTCACGGCGTGTACGCGCTGGCCGTTCTTTCCACTCACGATAAAAATAAAATTGTGGCGGCGCGCTGGGGACCACCCGCGGTAATCGGGCTTGGTCAGGACGAATATTTTGTGGCCAGCGACATTCCCGCCGTTCTCTACCACACCCGGGATATTTTCTTCATGGCCGATGGCGACATGGTGGTGCTGACTCCTCAAGGTGTCCGCACGATGGATTTTGAGGGGCGTCCCGTACAACGCGCAGTGCAGCATATTACCTGGGACCCGATCATGGCGGAAAAGGGCGGCTTCAAACATTTCATGCAGAAGGAAATATTTGAGCAACCGCGCGCCGTGCGAGACACATTGACCGGGCGCATTTCCCTGGATTCAGGAAAAGTTTTCCTGGATGAAATGGACATCACCGAGCAGGAATTCAAGAATTTAGAGAGCGTGAAGATTATTGCCTGCGGCACTAGCTGGCACGCGGGACTTGCCGGGAAGTTCATGATCGAGCGACTGGCGCGTTTGCCGGTGGAAGTGGATTACGGAAGCGAATTTCGATATCGCGATCCCATCGTAAAGCCGAAAACGCTGGCAATTTGCATCAGTCAGTCCGGCGAAACGGCGGATACGCTTGCAGCGCAGCGCGAAGCGAAACAAAAAGGCGCGAAGACGCTGGCGATTTGTAACGTGCAAGGCTCGATGATTACGCGCGAAGCGTCGGGAACGATTCTTACGCACGCGGGACCTGAAATCGGCGTGGCCTCGACAAAGGCGTTTACGGGACAGCTTGCGGCGCTGACGCTGGTCAGCCTATATCTCGCGCAGGTTCGCGGAACGCTTACCAGCGACGCGGCGAAAATCCTGATGCAAGAGTTGACGCGATTGCCGCACAAGATGGAAACGATTCTTCAGGGCGACGAGGCGGGAATCTACGAAAATCTTGCCCGCGAGATGTTCCGTTTCTCTGATTTCCTGTATCTCGGACGCGGAATTCACTATCCGATGGCGCTGGAAGGCGCGCTGAAGCTCAAAGAAATTTCCTATATTCACGCGGAAGGCTATCCGGCCGGTGAAATGAAGCACGGCCCGAATGCGCTAATTGATGAGAATTTGCCGGTGGTGGTGCTGGCCACGCGCGATCAAAACGATCCCGAATCCATGACCCGTTACGAAAAGAGCGTTTCCAATATTAAGGAAGTGAAAGCGCGCGACGGAATTGTGATTTCGATTGTGAGCAGCGGGGATCAACTTGCGCGCGAAGCTTCGGATCACGTGATCGAAATTCCCATGGCTCCAGAATTATTTGCTCCGATTCTGGAAATAATTCCTCTGCAATTGCTGGCTTATCACATTGCGGTGCGCCGCGGATGTGACGTGGATCAGCCGCGCAATCTGGCGAAATCCGTGACCGTAGAATAACTTCGCGCGGAAACCCTCCCCCATTGCTTTTTCGCGTAACTCACTATAAGAATACTGGCCGCATGCGAATTCACTTCCCTATTTTGCGGCGAAGCCTGTTGATAATTAGTGCGGCGCTCGTCGGCAGCGCTTTTCTTGTCGCTCAGGCGGGCCAAGGCGGAAAATCCTACACCTTGTCGGGCGTAACCATCTCCGGCGCGAAACGATTTACGACCGAACAGCTCGTCTCCGCCAGCGGATTGAAAAAGGGACAGCAGATTGATGTGGCTGCGATTGATGCCGCGGCCGATCGACTATTCAATACAGGCGCGTTGGCGAACATCAGCTACACGTATCGCACCTCGGCCACGTCGATGGAAGTTCAGTTCAAACTCGCGGAAGCAGCAAAGTTTGTGCCCTGCACCTACGACAATTTTGTGTGGTTTGGCGATGACGAACTGATCGCGGCCGCGCGTAAGGAAGTTCCGCTGTTCGACGGCTTGCTGCCAATTGGCGGCGAACTGCCGGCACAAGTTAGCGAGTCACTCGAACATTTTCTGCAAGCACATTCAATCAAGGCCAGCGTCAGCGCCACCATCAGTGGCGCCCTTGGAGGCGCCGTCGGGAGCTACGATTTGCGCGTCACTGACATTTCCATTCCGGTTAAGTCGGTCACCGTGAAAGGCGGGCCGCTCGGGCAGGACTCGCTGGCGAAAGCGATTCACCTGATATCGCTGTCGGATTATTCGCGATCCGTCGCGCGCGGCGTCGGCCAGTCTGGTCTGACCGAGGCGTATCAGGACGAGGGGTACCTGCAGGCTAAATTTTCCGATCCGCAAGTAGTGATGAAAGATCCGCAGGGACGCGACGCAACGATGGGGGTCACCCTGATCTACGACGTAATTCCCGGCCCGCAATATCACTCGAGTGGGATCTCATGGAGTGGGAACCAGGCCGTACCCGAAGCTGAATTGACGAAGCTCATGGAGGTGAAACCGGGAGACATCGCGAGTCGGGACAAATTGAACTGGTCTTGGGTTGCAGTCCACGACCGATATGGCAAGGACGGCTATCTCGGCTCGCGAGTTGAATCCATTCCCGAATTCGACGCGGCAAAGAGTCAGGTGCACTTTCAAGCCAGGATCGTGGAAGGCGCTCAGTATCGCATGGGGTTCTTCACCGCCACCGGCGTGCCTGAGATTCTGGCGAACAAGTTGAAGGCCGCTTGGAGACTGCGAGCGGGACAGATTTATGACACCTCTTATGAGAAGACCTTTTTTCAGCAGGACATGGTCGAGGTGATGAGACCGAGCGCCATGTCGCGCTTCACTCCGAGTCTGAACAGGAAGATAAATGCGGAAACGCATGTGGTAGACGTGGAACTGGAAATTAAGTGAGCCAGGCCGCGACATCTTGATGTTGAACTCCACTGAAACATCGAGCGAAAAATCCCGTACAATACAATTCGTGAGAGGCAACCGATTGCGCGCAAGTTGGATTCGTACTGGTATGAGCTTCCGAAGAACGTTGGTCGCGGCGATGGCGGTGATTTGCGCGATTGCGGTGAACGCGCAGACACAAACTCCTCCAGCGACGGCGAAGATTGCTTCCATCGAAGTCAGCGGAACGAGGAGTTTTACGAATGCACAAGTGGCCCAGGCCAGCGGATTAAGAATCGGCGACGTCGTCGGCAAAGAGGAACTGCAGGCGGCGGCGAATCGGCTGGCAGCGCTTGGTACTTTCGGTGGAGTGAATTATCGCTTCACTACCGATGCCGCCGGAATTCATCTTACGTTTGAAGTTTCAGAATCCGCCGGCGTGCCGGTTGTTTTCGATAATTTCCCCTGGTTTAAGGATGAGGAACTCGCCACGGGATTGCAACAGAAGCTCGGTTCGTTCGACGGCACCGCACCGCCGCAGGGATCGCAGCTTGATGCAATGTCGGAAGCGCTCGTCAATATTCTCCCCACAAAAGGAATTCACGGTCGCGTGACCCATACGCTGGTGGAATGGCCGGACGGCGGACAAGTAATGCAATTTAGTGTGGAAGGAAATCCGGTGCTCGTGCAGACCGTGGAGTTCTCTGACCCGATGGCGGCGAAGTCGTTGCAGGTCACCGCGCAGCTTTCCGAGGTGGTTGGCCATCCTTATTCAAGAATGACTATGGCTTTGTATTCGTATGAAGAGGTCCGCGCGGCGTATCTTGGCATGGGATATTTGAAAGTATCGTTTGGCGCGCCGACGGCAACCTTGGTCGCTTCCACTGGCGGCCGCGCAGATTCAGTGCGTGTGTCGCAGCCCATCAAGCTCGGTCCGCTCTACCACTTTGGTGGAATCACTTGGGTCGGTAATGGCGCGTATAGCGTGACCTCTCTGAACACGATGGTTCCTTTTTCGGCGGGCGTGGTGGTGGATGGAAATAAAATTCAGGGCACGTGGAATGCGATTGCCCGGTCTTACGGCCACATCGGGTACATGGAAGCATCGATCGAACCGACGGCCACGCTTGATGACGCAACTGAAAAAGTCAGCTATCGCGTAGAAGTGAAGGAAGGTCCGCAATACAAAATGGGAGATCTAATTGTCAGCGGACTTTCGCTGGACGGCGAAAAGAAATTGCGCGCCGCGTGGACGCTGGCTACCGGCTCCGTATTTGATCAAACCTATTTTGACGATTTTCTAACCAAGATCGCCAAGCCGACTCCGGCGATTTACGGAAACATTCCTGTTCACTACGAAAAGATCGGCCAATTGCTGCGGCGGAATGAAGACAAGCAAACCGTCGACGTGCTGATCGATTTTCAGTAGACACGCGGCACTTAGCGGCACATTTTCTCTTCCCTGCGTTATACTTCCGCTTGATGCCGACTCCAAATGCAATTCCAGTTGCGCACAACGCTAATTCTGCAGCAGCAATTGCGAAGCAGGAGCGTTTGCTCGCGGAGTTGCGCGCACTTCCCTCTCTGATTGTGGCGCTATCAGGCGGAGCGGATTCGGTGTATCTGGCTTGGGCGGCGTGGAAAGCGCTTGGGCCGAAGGCGTTGAGTGTTACTGCGATCTCCGCCAGTTATTCCGCGCACGACCGGGAACAAGTAGAGCTTTTTCTGCGGGATACTCCCGTCGAGCATCTATTCATCGAAACGAACGAGTTGGCGGACCCGCGTTATGCGGCAAATAACTCCGAGCGCTGCTATTTTTGCAAGGACGAACTTTTCAACGCGCTTGATCGCCTGGCGAGTCAGCGCGGAATTGCTGCGGTCGCGTACGGTATCAACGCGGATGACACCAACGATTTTCGCCCCGGGCACCGAGCCGCGAACGAACATCGCGTACTTGCTCCGCTTCTGGATGCAGGCTTAACGAAGGCAGAAATTCGGGAGCTTTCGCGGCTCGCCGGACTGCCCACCTGGGATCGCCCGGCGTCAGCGTGCCTTTCATCGCGCATTCCTTACGGCACGAAGGTTACTCTCGAAAACCTGGCACAGATCGAACGCGGAGAAGCCGCACTGCGCGAACTGGGATTTAAGCAATTTCGCTTGCGACATCACGATACGCTGGCGCTAATCGAAATCGCTCAAGACGAATTGCCACGGGCGTTGGATTCACAGATGGCCGCTCTTATCTCATCTCGCGTTAAACAGGTTGGCTACCGGGACGTAGCCATTGACCCGCAGGGCTACCGGCAAGGATCGCTGAATTTGCTTGCACGGATTTCTTCCGGCATGCGCGCCGGACCAAGTCGGGCGCCAAGCACGCCACCCCCAATATCCACGGAACCGAATACTCCCAACTTGCGTATCTTAAAGTGAACGGCGCGTCTGCTGCCTCGATCGCGGAAAAAGTGCGTCGCTCAAGGAGCCAACACTCAACATGGCACGCAAACTGATTCCCTTGGGCTCAATTCTTGCATTGATCTTCGCGGCTGCGTTTTCCGCCGGATGCGGGATCGGGCCGGGCGAGAGCGGCACGTTTGACAAGACTATGACGGTGACCGGGCCGGTGCAATTGGAGGTAAATAACGGCTCGGGTCGCGTGGAGGTTCGCTCCGGACAATCTGGAGAAGTGCGCGTCCACGCGGAATTCACCGTATGGCTTTCAATTTTCGACGACAAGAACGACCACCTGAATGATATCCGGAATCACCCTCCTGTAGACCAGCAAGGAAATCTCGTGCGAATCGAATCGCGGGGCGATTTATTCAATCACGTGCGCGTGGACTACACGATTTATGTGCCAGCCGAAACTGAAGTTCGCGCAAACCTCGGATCTGGAAGTATGGAAGTGAATGATATTCAGGGCCCCATTAATTTACATACTGGATCGGGCCGCATCGGAGCGCACCGAATTCACGGTGACGCCGATACAAGAACCGGAAGTGGTTCGATAGAGCTGATTGACATCGGAAGCCGAGCTTCGGCGGATACCGGCTCTGGCGGAATTGAATTGAGCCACATTGGCGGGGACGTACGCGCCACCACCGGATCCGGGTCCATACGAATGGATCGGACGCCCGCGCGAATTGAGACGCATACCGGAAGCGGCACGATAAACATCAGTGGCGCCGGAGATGATTTGCGCGCTCGCACTGGTTCCGGAAGTATCCACGTCGACGGCAATCCGCAGCCCAGCAGCTACTGGGAAATTCACGCGAGTTCGGGAAGCATCACCCTCACAGTGCCAGAAGACGCCGGATTTCGCTTGCACGCACGATCTGGCTCCGGTTCGATTGAGAGCGATTTGCCGGTGACTACAGAAGAATTAACCGGGCGCCATGAAATGCGCGGCCGGATTGGCAACGGCTCCGCGAGCGTTGACTTGCAGACCGGCTCCGGCGGCATACACATTCGCAGATAACTTTTGGCTGGGGAGTTTCAGGATACAATAGGCGGAGTGAGACTAATTTCCCACTTCCGTCGGCATGTATTTGCAACGGCTTTATTCGCCGCGGCAGTTTTTATAGCTGCGCCGGCACTCGCTACTCAGCAGCAAGCGCCACCCATGAAGCCGCCGACGCCACCTGCCGTAAAACCGCATTCGGCGTCATCCAGTTCAGGTACCCCACAGCACGCCGCTCCCGCAGTTGATCCAGAAGCCGAACTGAAAGCTACGATCGAGGACGCCGGAAATGATCGCGCGGCTTTTGTGCGCAACCTCGAAGCATATCTTCAGCGATTTCCCGATTCGCCGCGAAAGGCAGAGATTTTTCGCGCGCTGATCGAGGCCAATCTGCAACTTCGCGAGCGAGGCAAAGCGCTTGACGCCGCGGAACGCGCAATCGCAGCTGATCCGCAGGACACTTCCACCATGATGGTCGCCGCAAATCTGCTCGAGGAACAAGGTGGCGACGCGCAACTGCTTCGCGCGGTTGGATACGTCACGCGCGTTTATGAGCGAATCGAGAACGCTCCCTTGGAAGATAAACCGGCGCGAGACTCCGAAGCGGAATTTCACGCACAGAAAAAAGCGGCGGAAATGACGCTGCTGCTGATGCGCGGCAAATTGCAGTCGGAACGCCACGACTACGATGCCGCCATCGCCGACCTTCAAGCGAGTTACAAGCTGAAGGCGAATCCGGGGGCAGCCCTGCAACTGGGAGAAATTGCGGAAGTCCAAAAAAAGCCCGACCTGGCCATCGAGCAATACTTAATTGCGTTCGTGCTTCCGCCGCTGGAAGGCGCGTCAGCGGATCGTGCCGAAGTGCGCAAGAAACTCGGAAACGTGTGGCAGCTTGAACATGGAAGCCAGTCCGGACTTGGCGAGCGAATTCTGGAGACGTACGACCGGCTCAACCGTGAAACGAAATCCGATTCCGCGAATCCCAATGCCGATGCCAAGGAACCTTACGAGTTTGTTCTGGGCCGGCCCGGCGAAACCGCTCCGTTGAAAATGTCCGACCAGCGCGGAAAAGTGGTAGTGCTCGATTTCTGGGCGACCTGGTGCGGGCCTTGCCGGGAGGCGGAACCGCTGTTGGATTCGGTGCGGCAACTATTTACGGAATCAAAAGACATTGTCTTTCTCGCGCTAAACAGCGATGACGACCGGACTCGCATCGCGCCTTATCTGGTCAAAGAAAAAGTCTCGGGCACCCTGGCGTATGCTGACGGCCTGGATGGGCTCCTCAACGTTCACTCATTGCCCACGGTGATGATTCTGGATAGGGCCGGCAAAATAGCGTTCCGCTCTGATGGCGTGGATCCAAATACGTTCGTGGCAAGCCTTACAATGGCAATTCTGAATGCGGTGAAGGCAAAGTAGCAGATTTTGGATTGCGCAATATCTCGGACTACATTCTCTCCGGTGCTTCAATTCCAAGCAGACCCAACGCGCTCACCAGTTGAGTTTCCACAAGCGCGCACAGCGCCAGCAAGAATTCTTTGCGGACCGGATCGGCTTCCGACAAGATGTGATGCTTGTGGTAGAAATTATTGAACGACTGCGAAAGTTCAAAGCAGTATTTCGCCACGAACGCTGGCTCCTGTGATTTCAGCGCGGCTTCTACTCGCGCGCCCAGCGAACCTGCGAGCAGCGCCAATTCCCACAAATCGTCGCCCTGAGTGCCGTCAAGAATTGAAGCGAGCGCTGCTGCGTCCAAAGCGGAATTTGCGCCGGGCCGGTCCGCGCCTTTGCGCCAAATTCCGCGAATACGCACGACTGCATATTGGCAGTACGGGCCAGTTTCTCCTTCAAAGCTGAGCGCATCTTTGAAATCGAATGCGATGATTGTGTTGCGCGCAAACTTCACCATGAAGTATCGCAGAGCACCGATGGAAACCGCTTTCGTAATCTCCGCGCGCTCTTTTTCGGCGCGATCCGGATGGCGCTGGTCAACTTCCGCGCGCGCGGCTGCTTCCAGCTTGTCGAGCAAGTCGTCGGCCTTCACTCCCAACCCGCGCCGCCCGCTGACCTCCACGTAACTCCGCTGTGCGTCTTCCGCCGAAAGCTGGTAACCCATTTCCAAAGCGCAGCGCGGAGTGAGCGCGACTATTTCGTAACTGAAGTGGTTGGAACGCGCCGCCTGCGCCGTGAAACCCAGCGCGCGCAATCCCGCGAAAACTATCTTCTGCAGGTAACTTTGCCGCGCGTCGATTACGTTATAGACCCGGTCTGCGTGTCCAAATGGCGGCGCGCCCGACTCGCTCGGCTCCACGCGCGTAGTCCAAACTATGTGCCCAGAAGATGTCGTGTGAAATGGCGCGTAATTGAAATCTTTGCCCAGCAGGCCAAATTTCCAGAGCTGGTAAGCGATATCTTTGCCTACGTACGTCACAGTTCCGTTCGAGCGCACGATAATCTTGGCGTCATCATCGGATGCAGCTTCGGCTTTCTCTTCGCCCTCGTTGCCTTCGTCCAGATGCATCACCCAGCATCCGGCCGTCTTCCCTGCCGTGGAAAGATGAATCGCGCCGCGTTGCTTCAATTGCTGAAACGCCATTTCCCAGAATTTTAGTTCCAGGATTTCACTTTCGCGCGGAAGCACGTCATAGGTGATGCCCAGCCGATCCATCGTTTTCATGTGGCAATGGACTATGGCGTTGGAAATAATCTGGCCGACCTCGGCTTCGAGTCCTGCACCATGCTCGATCACTTTCATCGTTTCGCCGCGCAAAGCTAAGCGCGCTTTATCTTCTTCCAGAAAATTCGTGACGCGGGCGTAAAGATCCCAGCAGTAGTAATCGAATTTGGGGGCGGCTGCGAGCGCGGCAATTTCAGCTGGCGATTTCTTTTCGATGTGCAGAAATCCGAGCACCACGTCAGCAACCTGCACTCCGGTATTATCGATAAAATTTTGGACTTCAACGCGCTCGCCGGAGTAACGCAGCAACTGCACAAACGTGTCGCCCAGAATCGCGTTGCGCAGGTGGCCAATGTGCGCCGCTTTATTTGGATTGATGTTTGTGTGCTCCACAACAATTTTCGGAGCGTTTGTTGGACTCGCCGTCGAAGAAGCCGGAGTACCTGCATTCGCTGGCAACACTGATCGCATTCCCTGGAAAAACGCCGCGCGATCCAGAAACACGTTCAAATATCCCGCGCCGGCAACCTCGATTCTCGCCACGCCGGGAATCGCGCCGATCTCCGTCGCAATTTCCTGAGCAATTTGCCGAGGAGCGCGCTTCAGGCGTTTCGCCAGTTCAAATGAAATTGGTGACGCCAGCTCGCCCATGGCAAGGCGCGGAGGCCGTTCCGTCGAAACGAGCGTCTCAATTCCGTAGCGCCGGCTGATAAATCCAGCCAATTGCCCGCGAATGCGGGCTTCTAACTCGTGATACACGATGCTCCTTTGCGTGATGCTGTTCTGACGAAGGGAAAGTCATTATAGGCAATGGGTTAGCGCAGGTCAAAACGCACTCTTCAGTGATTCATGCGCGAATTGACACTCCGAGAAGCTACGAATACTATCGATTGTTTACGCGAGCATCCCAATTCCGTTCAGGCTCTGAATAGAAATGCGAATCGCTTACTTCGACGGGTTTTCCGGCATCAGCGGCGATATGGTTCTCGGCGCTTTGGTGGACGCCGGATGTCCGCTCGCTGAGATCGAATCTGAACTGAAAAAGATTGTGCTCCCCGGCTGGTCGATTTCCGCGGAAAAAGTGAAGCGCGGAGCGCTTGTTGCCACTCATGTGAAAGTGACCGCGGCCGAAACGCACCATCATCGCGGATATTCCATGATCGCCGACAAAATCGCCGCCGCGAGCTTGGCTCCACGCGCTGCGGATCGAGCGACTCGGATTTTCAAGCGCCTGGGTGAGGCTGAAGCAAAGGTTCACGGCGTGCCGCTTGAGTCTGTCCATTTTCACGAAGTCGGTGCGGTGGATTCAATCGTAGATATTGTTGGCTCGGCGATCGGCTTCGAGTTGCTTGGAATCGACCAATTCGCTTGCTCAGCACTGAATGTTGGCGGCGGCACGGTATCGACTGCGCACGGAATCCTTCCCGTCCCTGCGCCGGCAACCGTGGACCTGCTCACGGGGAAACCAACGTATGCAACTTCCATCATGCGAGAACTCGTCACACCGACGGGCGCGGCAATCGTATCGACGCTGTGCGATGACTTTGGCAAGCAGCCGCGCATGAACGTTTCTCAAATCGGATACGGGGCGGGCACTGCGGAGCTAAAAGAACAACCCAACGTCCTTAGAATTCTGATTGGCGAGGCGGCAGAGAAAGAAATCGCGGCTTGGGACGAACAAATCACGGTAATCGAAGCGAATCTCGACGACATGAATCCGCAAATTTATGGCTACTTCGCCGAAAAGGCGCTTGCGGCAGGCGCTCTCGATGTATTTGCGACTCCGGTGCAAATGAAAAAGAATCGACCAGGAATGTTGGTCACACTTCTGTGTGCGCCAACCGACGCGGATAAATTATCCGACATGCTTTTTTCCGAGACGACAACAATCGGCCTGCGAAGTTACGAAGCGCGCCGCCGCGTGCTTGCTCGCGAAGCTGTGACCGTGAAAACTCCTCATGGCGAAGTTCGCATGAAAGTGTCGCGGTTGAATGGACACATTCTGAATGCCACGCCGGAATTTGAGGATTGCCGTCGTGTGGCGGAAGAACATCGCGTCCCGCTGAAGCAGATTCTTTCCGAGGCGGCGCTCGCATGGGAAAACCAGCGTGGAGGCACGCACTAGCAAATGCCGAATCCGAGCGCCAAACCGAAATTTTATTTGACGACGCCGATCTATTACACGAACGGCCTGCCGCACATCGGCCACACCTATTCCACAATCGTGTGCGACACCATTCGCCGCTACAAGCGCATGTGCGGATTCGATGTGGTGATGACCACGGGCACAGACGAACATGGCGTGAACGTGGAGCGCTCCGCGAAGGCCGCCGGAATGACCGAGCCTGATTACGTGGACAAACTCGCAGCCGAGTGGCGCAAGCTTTGGGATGAATTTGGAATTCAGGGCGATGAATTTATCCGCACCACGGATCCGCTCCACGCCCGCACGGTGCAATGGCTCTTCAAACAGTGCCGCGAAAATGGATACATCCACAAGGGCCACTACGTCGGCCAATACTGCATCTTCGACAACGCTTACGTGAATGACGCGAAGCCCGGCGATCCTTGTCCCGATTGCGGCCGCCCAACCGAAACCGTCACCGAAGAAAATTACTTCTTCAAGCTTTCCGAGTTTCAAAAGCCTCTGCTGGAATTCTACAAACAAAATCCAGATTTCATTCAGCCGGAAGCTCGTAGGAACGAAGTTCTCAGCTTCGTGCAGGGCGGCCTGCGTGATTTAAGTGTCACGCGCACCTCCATTCGCTGGGGAATTCCGGTTCCCGAAGAATCTCCGCACGTTTTCTATGTTTGGTTTGACGCGCTCACCAGCTACCTCAGCGCCGTCGGCGGCCCCGAATACGCTCGCCGCGGCTACTGGCCCGCAAATTTGCATTTGGTCGGCAAAGAAATTATTCGCTTCCACGCAGTTTACTGGCCGGCATTTCTGATGGCCGCCGGACTTCCCCTGCCCAAGCAGATTTGGGCGCACGGTTGGCTGCTGATGGATAGCGCCAAAATGAGCAAGTCCACCGGAAATGTCGTGCGTCCACGCCCCATCGTAAATGTTCTGGGCATGGACGCGCTGCGCTACTACTTGCTCCGCGAAACTGTATTCGGCCAGGACGGAAATTTCAGTTACGACGCGCTGGTGACGCGCTACAACGCCGATCTCGCGAATGGTCTGGGCAATTTGGCCAGCCGCACGCTCACCATGATCGAAAAATATTGCGACTCGCAAATTCCGAAGCCTGGGGACGCGGCGGTCGGCGCAGGTGTGGCTGCGGAAGCCGAGCGCGTAATCGCCGCCGCGAACGAAGGTTACAATCAATATCAATTCTCTGTGACTCTTGAGGCCATTTGGAGTCTGATAACGCGCGTCGATCAGCTCATCACCACGGAAAAACCGTGGACGCTCGCCGGCGAGCAGCAAGCCAGATTAGAAGCGGTGTTGTACGCAGCAGCGGAAGCTCTGCGCATCGTAACGATCCTCGCGCATCCGGTAATTCCGGCAGCCACGGAAGGAATTTGGAAGTTGCTCGGGCAGGCCATCCCGCTGCGCGAACAAAAGATTGACGCATTGAAGTGGGGCCAACTCAAGCCCGGAATGCGTATAGCAAAACCCGCGGGAGTTTTTCCGCGCATTGAAAAAGCTGACGCGATTGAAAGGATGGAAAAAATGGAACAAGAATCCAGCAAGCCCGCCGCTCCAGCGGCACCAGCACAACCAACCGGTACTGCGCCAGCCGCAGCCGGAGCAGCAGCGGCGGCAGTGCCGGCAGTCCCCGTGAAAATTGGAATCGACGATTTCATGAAGGTCGAAATGCGCGTTGGCCAGGTGCAAGCGGCCGAGCGCGTCGCGGGCGCGGACAAACTTCTCAAGCTCATGGTCGATATCGGCACCGAGGTTCGTCAGGTCGTCGCCGGAATCGCCACAGCCTACGAGCCCGAGAAACTAGTCGGACGAAAAGTGGTGGTCGTCGTGAATCTAGCTCCGCGAAGACTTCGCGGCGTCGAATCTAACGGAATGATCCTGGCGGCGTCCATCGAAGCAGAAAACCGCCCGATACTCGCCGGATTTCTCGAAGAGGTTCCAGTCGGAACGCGGTTAAAGTAACCGCGCGATTTAGCGCGCAAACTCATGGAACTCACCGACTCTCACGCGCACCTGGACTTCCAGCAGTTCGATGCCGACCGCGCCGACGTAATTCAGCGCGCGCGGGACGCCGGCATCGTGGCCCTACTCGCCATCGGCACAGGTCCCGGCCCCGAAAAATTGGACGCTGCCCTGCCTTTCGCCGAGCAGAACGACTGGATCTGGGCGACGGTCGGAATTCATCCGCACGAAGCCGCGCAAGTTACCGACGCACACATGGCCACGCTCGAAACTTTGGCGAAACATCCTCGCGTGATCGCCTGGGGCGAAATTGGGCTCGATTACCACTACGATTTCTCTCCGCGCGAAGTGCAACACGTAGTTTTTCGCCGCCAACTTGCACTGGCGCGCGAAGCCGAACTTCCCGTGGTGATTCACTGTCGCGAAGCATGGTCGGATTGCGTCAACGTTTTGCAAACAGATTGGCGCAGTTCTGGCCTCGGCGGAATCTTTCACTGTTTTTCGGGCACCCTCGAAGAAGCGCGCGAAGGTCTGGACATGGGGTTCATGATTTCCTTCGCCGGAAACAGCACCTATCCCAAAGCACAGAATCTGCGGGACGTGGCTCGCGAAATTCCCATGGAATCCTTGCTCATTGAGACCGACTCGCCGTACCTCGCGCCTCAATCGCATCGCGGCAGGCGTAACGAGCCTGCCTATGTCGCAGAAGTGGCGCAGACGCTCGCTAGTGTGAGAAACTTAGCCGCCGACGATGTCGCATCGCTGACCAGCGCGAATTTTCGCAGGTTTTTCGAGCTCAGTGATCTGAGCAAGACATGAGCGCAACCGGGCAAACCCGATACACGGGGAGACAGGCCATTCCACTTTTGATGGCAAAAGAGATTTTTGACCTCGTCCGCGACGACCTCGCAAAGGTCGAGCAGGAGCTCGCGCTTCAAAGCGGCTCCGCTTTCGAGCCGGTCGCGGAAATCGGCAGCTATTTGCTGGGCGGAGGAGGCAAGCGTCTGCGTCCTGCGCTGCTTCTGCTTGCCGCGGGCTACTCGAACTATCAAGGCACCGCTGCGATTCACCTCGGCGCGGTCGTCGAGCTGATCCACAGCGCGACCCTTATTCACGATGACGTAATCGACGGCGCGCAACTCCGCCGCGGACGCCCTTCGTCAAACGCCCGCTGGGGCAATCACATGAGCGTCCTGGCCGGTGATTGGCTTTACATGCAGGCGTTCCAGATGGCGCTCACAGAACGCAATTTTAGAGTGCTGGATCTGCTCATCGAGTTAACGCAAAACATGGTCGAAGGCGAGTTGCTTCAACTCACCCACATTGGCCGAATGGATTTAACGGAGCAGGAAGCACTCGAACTATCCACGCGTAAAACCGCCTGTCTTTTTTCAGGATGCGCGCGGCTTGGCGCTGTGCTCGGCCAACAGGACGATCTGACGGAACAATCGCTCGCCGAGTATGGCCATTATTCCGGACTCGCATTCCAGTTGGTCGACGATTTACTGGACTTCACTGCGTCGCCCGCACAACTCGGCAAGCCGGTGCTCAGCGATTTGAAAGAAGGCAAGGTAACACTGCCGCTGATTTACGCCCTCGAAACCAACGGCGCTGCAGGACGAAAACTAGTCTCGACCGTCTTGGAAGAAAAAGATTTCCGCAGCGTGCGGCCAGAAGAGATCGCTGACCTCGTGATCAAAACCGGCGCGCTGGATCGGACGCGCTCCCTGGCGCATGAATTCGCCGAACGCGCCAAAACATCTCTGAACGGCGGCGCACACACCGAATTTGGCCGCGCGCTAATGAGCGTTCCCGATTTTATTCTCGCGCGCGATTCGTAAGCTGCCCGATAAGCACGCGTAATATCGTCCGATGCTGCCTTTCAAGCTCGTCTATCGCGAAGAATATGACCTTCAACTTGGCTCGCACGTCTTCCCTTCCCAGAAATACCGGCTCGTTCGAGACGCTCTGATCTCCGAAAACATCGCTTCGCCAGACGATTTCCTGAAGCCGGAGCCGGCGACGGATGCGGACGTGCTCCGCGTACACACCACTGATTACGTTCACCGCATCAAGTCCGGAACGCTCAGTGCATCCGAACAGATGATTTTGGAGATTCCCGCTGGTCCCGAAACGATCCGCGCATTTTGGCTCGCCGCAGGCGGCAGCATTTTAGTGGGCCAGTGCGCGATGAAGGACAAATTCTCCGCAAATATCGGCGGCGGATTCCACCATGCCTATTCCGGCCATGGCGAAGGGTTCTGCATGATCAATGACGTCGCAATCGCCATTCGTCGTTTGCAAGCGGATGGCACGATTAGTAAGGCGATGGTCGTCGACACCGACGTACATCACGGCAACGGAACCGCCGCAATTTTCGCGAAGGATGAAACAGTCTTCACGCTCTCGATCCATCAGGAACGCAACTATCCGAATCCAAAGCCGCCTTCAAATATTGATCTGCACCTGCCGGATCGCATTGGCGACGACGAATACTTGAATATTCTTGGCGAAGGATTGTTCCGCGCGTTTGAGGAATTCCAACCGGACGTCATTTTTTACGTTGGCGGCGCGGATCCTTATCGCGAAGACCAACTGGGCGGATTGTCGCTAACGATAGACGGATTGCGCGAACGCGACCGTATGGTATTTCAGCATGCTCGCCGGCAGAACGTGCCACTGGCGATAACGCTAGCCGGCGGATACGCGCGGCACGTCGCGGACACCGTAAAAATTCACGTAAACACAATCATCGCCGCTCGGGACGTCCTTCTCGCAAAACCGAAAAAATAACGCAACGATATCTTGAAATAATCTCTACGCCGTAAAATTCATCGCCAAATCAATCAACGTGCGAACGGCCACTCCTGTCGCGCCTTTTGGCATCCACGGCTTAGCGTCGTCCAGCCACGCCGTTCCCGCGATATCCAAATGCACCCATGGCACATCGTCGACAAATTCGCGAATAAACATTGCGCCCGTGATGGAGCCGCCGCCCTTACTGTTGCTGATGTTCTGAATATCAGCGTAAGTTCCCTTCACCATTTCGCGATATTCGTCGTCCATTGGCATCGGCCACATTTTTTCGCCCGCGGCCTTCGCGCTCGCCAGCAATTTGTCTGTAAACGCCTGATTCGTCCCAAATACTCCGCTATTAATTCCCGCCAGCGCCACCACAATCGCGCCCGTAAGCGTCGCAGCGTCCACCAAATGCGTGCATCCCAGACTCCGCGCGTAAGTAATTCCGTCTGCGAGAATTAGCCGCCCTTCCGCATCCGTGTTCAACACTTCAATACTCTTCCCGGACATCGCGATCTGAATGTCTCCAGGTTTCTGGGCCTTGCCTCCCGGCATATTCTCCGTGGCGGGCACAATCGCGATCACTTTCACGGAAGGCTTCAGCTTTGCCAGCGCGCGCATCACGCCGATCATCGCTGCACCACCGCACATATCAAACTTCATCTTGTCCATGTCCGCTGCGGGCTTAATCGAAATTCCACCGGTATCAAACGTTACTGCCTTTCCGACCAATCCCAGCACCGGCCCATTCGGCGCTGCACTCGCAGGCGTGTAAGTAATCGCAATCACGCGCGGCGGTTCCACGCTTCCCTGCGCCACGGAAAGCAGTGCGCCCATTTTCAATTCGGCGATGCGTTTCTCATCCAGAATTTCGCACGCCAATCCCACTTCGCGCGCCATTTCCGCTGCGCGGTCCGCCAGCACTTTCGGCGTCATCACATTGGAAGGCTCATTCGCCAGTTCACGCGTGAAATTCTGCGAATCCGCGATAATCTTTCCGCGCTCAATCGCCTTATCCGCCCCAGACGCCGCATCCCATCCCGCCAGCGCCGCCCATTCGATCGGCTCGCTCTTTTTCTTGCCGGTCTTATATTTGTCACCCTCGAAATCCGCCAGCAGCAATCCTTCCGTCACCGCTTCTGCAGCAGCCGCGTTCGCATCCGATTCGCGCACCAGAAACGCCATCCGCTTCACGCCGCGCGTTTTCAAATAACGCAACGCCGCTCCGGCAAGTTTCCTCAACTCGCCGGAATTAAACTTTTCCTTCTTTCCCGCGCCAACCAACAACAACCTTTCAGCTTTCAATCCCGCCGGCGCGTGAATCAACGTCGTCTCCAGCATCTTGCCGGTTAGCTCTCCGCCGGCCGTTAGACGCTTCAGCAATCCTCCAGCAGCTTGATCAATTTCAGCGATCCGTCCGCTAATCGAGTCTTCTTCAAACACATAAGAAATAAGCGCCTGCGCTTCAATTGCATTTGCCGCTCGGGATTCCGAAATGATCTTCATAGCTTTTATTAACGCCTCCGGGATTGGTAAATTGCATTCTTCACTTCTCGATCTGCTTCCTTCTTGCGCTCATCCGCACGACGGTCCCAATCTTTCTTGCCGCGCGCCAGCGCTAGATCGCATTTCGCAATTCCGTTGCGAAAAAAGATGCGAGTGGCGATGAGCGTCAAACCTTTTTGCTGGGTCTTCGCGAAAATTTTGCGAATCTGTTCCTTGTGCATCAGAAGCTTGCGCGCTCCGAGCGGCGAGTGGTTCCACGGCCCGCCTGCGTTGTATTCCGAGATGTGGCAGTTCTCAAGCCACAGCTCGCCATTGCGCACCTGGGCATAAGCTTCGCGGATATTTGCCTTGCCCTCGCGCAGGGCCTTCACTTCGGTGCCGCGCAGCACCATACCCGCCTCAAAGCGCTCCAAAAGCTCGTAATGATAGTTCGCAGCGCGGTTCTGAGCCACCATGTGCTCGGCGCTACGCTCTTTGGCTTTACCAGAACCCTTGGCAGCCTGCTTTTTTTGAGGTTTCTGCGGCACGCCTAAGTATCTTATCCGCCGGTGTTAACTATAAGCAAGCCGCCATCCATACCTATTGTTGGTGCATCCCGCAAACGAATGCTAAACTAACTTCCTAAGTTTGGCGTCTATCTACTATGACCAATCGCCGTCTGCCAGTACTAGTCCTCGGATGCTTGGCCATCCTCCTTTCGGGCTGCCCCAAGAGTAGCCAGGAGGCGAAACAGGGCCAAAAGGCCGAGGAACTACAGGATTACGACACCGCGCTGCTCTATTACCAGCGAGCGCTGCGCGCTGATCCCACCAACACCGAATATAAGCTGAAGGCGGCGCGCCTGCGCTTTGAGGCGGCGAACTACCACCTTTCGCAAGGTGAGAAACTAAAAGACAAGGGCGATTTGGCTCTGGCGCTGGCCGAATTTCAAAAGGCTACCTCGATCGACCCGGCCAATACTCAGGCGGCGCAGGAGGTGCAGCATGTCCTCGAAGCGCTCGCGGCGCGTGCCGCAGCCGATAGTCCAGCTGCTCCACCCGCCGGCCCAAGCGGTCAGATGATGATGGAGGGCCCTCCGCAGTTGAAGCCGCTTTCCAAGGATCACATTCCGAATTTGAAGATGACGAACGATTCCAAGATTGTTTTCCAAACAATCGCGAATCTGGCCGACCTGACTGTAGTTTTCGATCCTGAATTCCAGGGAAAGCGAATTCCGTTCGAGGCGCGAAATCTGACGCTTCAAGAAGCGCTGGACATAGCTGCCCTACAGTCGAAGGCATTCTGGAAGCCGATTACCGGAAACATCATTTTCGTTGCCAGCGGCGATCCTGCGAAACGCAAGGAATACGAAGAAGAAATCGTCCGCGTTTTTTATCTCACAAATATCACCGCGGATAAGGATTTGACGGAAATCGTTACCGCCATCCGCAACATGTTTACGCCGGCACTTTCAAAGATGAATGTGATCACCGCGCAAAATGCCATCGTGGTGCGCGATACTCCGGACAAAGTATTGCTCGTCGGGAAACTAATTAGCGCTCTCGACAAAGCCAAGGCCGAAGTGGTCGTTGAAGTTTCCATTGCTGAAGTAAACCTTGATAATCAGCACACGCTCGGCGTGTCTCCGAGCACCAGCGTCTCCGCCACGTTTGCGCCTCCCTCAACGAGTACCACTACTTCCGGCTCGGCTGCCGTGATCGCGCTGAATGCGCTCAAGCATCTCTCGACTGCGGACTACAACATCAACCTGCCGAGCGCGACGGTTACCGCACTACTCAGCAACAACGATACGAAGATCCTGCAAAACCCCGAAATTCGCGCGGTTGACGGTCAGAAAGCCTCTCTGAAAATCGGCGACCGCGTCCCCATCGCAACCGGCAGTTTCCAGGCTGGAGTTGGCGCCGGAATTGGCGCCGCCGGCGCCGGAGTGGTCAGCCCACTCGTGAACACGCAGTTCCAATATCAGGACGTCGGCGTGAACATCGACATTACGCCCAGGATTCTCCCTGACCGTGACGTTGCCATGCACATTAAGATCGAAGTCTCCGCCGTCACCAGCAACGTAAATATCGGCGGCATCAATCAGCCCGTAATCAGCCAGCGCGTTATCGAACACGACGTGCGGCTCAAAGACGGCGAAGTAAATGTGCTCGGCGGATTGATTCAGCGCACCGACACCAAGAGCCTCAGCGGGTGGCCCGGTCTGGCGAAAATCCCCATCATGCGCTACTTGTTCTCCACCGACGCAGTCGAGCATAAAGACGACGAAATTCTGATTGTGCTGACTCCGCGAGTCGTACGCATGCCGAATATCAGCGCTGAGAATTTGCGCAGCATCGCAACAGGCACCGATCAGAATCCGCAGGTTCATTTTGTTGAGGACACAGCACAGGCGCCAGTTGCACCGCCGCCGGCGCCGCAACCCACTCAATCCGCTCCGCCGCCTCAAGGCGTTCCGGTGATAGGAACCATTGCGCCTCCTGCGGTGACTGCGCCTCCAGTGACTTCTGCTACTCCGGGCGGGCCAGCAACTCTCCGATTTGAGCCGGGAACCATCTCACTGAAGCCAGGCGATACCACCACCGTCGGCATCGTCGTGGAAAACGTGAAGGATCTTTCTTCCATTCCGATGTTGCTCCAGTACAACCCCGCGGTAATTTCTGTGGAAGAAGTTCGCCATGGTGGTTTTCTTTCCGCCGATTCGCAGGCTGCCATCGTCCAGCAACCGAATCAGGCCCACGGCCAGGAGATCATCTCCGTCACGCGCACGCCGAACTCCGCCGGCATCAGCGGCACAGGAACCGTCGTCGCCGTGGTGATTAAAGCGCTCGCGCCGGGCAATTCACAGCTCTCCATAGTTCAAGTGAATGCCAGAGATTCCCAGCAGCGACCCATTCAGCTGGTCACCGCTGAAGGCGCTGTGAAAGTGCAGTAGTCGAAAGTACAGTTCAGAAGAAACGTGATTTGTTGATTTGAGAAAGCAATCCATGCAGCGACCTCGTAAACACTTATCTTCCAGCGCCGGAATGACCATCCTGGAATTAATTATTGCCATCGGAATTCTTGTGATCCTGGCTTCAGCCGCCATGCCCCTCGCGCGCGTGACAATTAGACGGAACCAGGAAGCTGAGTTGCACCGAGATCTTCGTGAGATGCGCAACGCCATCGATCGCTACAAGGACGACGCGGACAATCATTTGATTGTCACCGAGCAAGACTCGCAAAACTATCCACCGGATCTGGAAACGCTCGTCAAGGGAGTGCAAGTAGGTGCGCACACGACGGGAACGGGTAATCCTGCAACCAGTGGATCACAACAGCAGACTCTGGTCCGATACCTGCGTGCGATTCCGGTTGACCCAATGACTAATCGCACGGACTGGGGCAAGCGCTCCGTTTCCGATGACCTTACTTCTACATCGTGGGGCGGCAAGAATGTTTTCGATGTCTACTCGGTTTCGACGGGCACTGCGTTGAATGGCACAAAATATGCCGACTGGTAGAAAATTCGCAGTTGTCGCCATACTCCCAGATTCGCGCGGGCCTGTGCCGCCGCAGAATCGCAACGGCTCCGAGCGATCCGCGCGGCGTGGTATTCGCGGATTCACGATGCTCGAGTTGATGGTCGTCATAGCCATCATTATGATTCTTCTGGGCTTGGCCGCCGGCCGGTACCAGCGATCACTCGTCCGCGCTCGAGAAGCCGTACTGAAACAGGATTTGCAAGTGATGCGTAACGCAATTCAGAACTACACGATGGACAAGGAAGCCCCGCCCGCGGATCTCAGTGATCTTGTGAGAGAACATTATTTGCAACAGGTTCCGACCGACCCCATCACGCAGCAAGATCAGTGGGACACGGTACCCGACGACGGAACCCTGCTGACTCCAGAGCAAGTAAGCACGACCGGAATTATGGATGTGCATTCCAGATCGAACGAGATTTCGCTGCTCGACGGAAAGCCTTACAGTTCCTGGTAAATTTCGCCGTTCATCGCGCTTGTTTGACGCCCACCAGTCAATCCGCTATCATTCATTCGCGGGGTGGAGCAGCCTGGTAGCTCGTCGGGCTCATAACCCGAAGGTCGTTGGTTCAAATCCAACCCCCGCAACCATATCTTCTTAGTTAGCAAGGGCTTGTAGCGCACACCACTTCGAGCCCCTCTTCCGTTTGGGAAAGACTTGGGAAAGAAATCACTTTTCCCTTATCTTTTTCAGGCCATCCGGTCCCGAAAAACTCTCCCAACTTTTCCGCCGCCTCGCGTTCGTCCTGCGTGAACGTGTGCGTGTAACTCTCGGTTACATTGTTCCCACTGTGACCGAGACGTTGCTTGCGGATCTGTTGCTGGATAGAGAGTGAATCCATTGCAGTGGCGTTTGCGTGGCGGAATGAATGCAGCCCGACAGAAGCCGCACGCTTTTCGCTCCGCGTTGCCTGCTCAATGGTTCTATCCTTGCCGATAATTCGCGCAAGGATTTTCGGGTCAATCTTCGGAATTCCGAGACGCTCCAGCGTGACGTTCAGTTTTCTTTCGAGAACGTTACTCGCGTCCCACGGGTGACCAGTAGAAGATTGGAACAAGTAGCCGTCAGTTCGCCCGGCCAAATATTCCGTTATGGCTGTCCCAAGCCGGGAGGAAATGCAGATCGTACGGAACCCGGCTTCGGTTTTTGGATTGTTTTCAGTGTTGCCCCAAATAGCTTTGCTGATTTCAATTGAACACTTCTCGGCATCAAAATCACCCGCCCGCAACGCAATCATTTCTCCGGCCCGCATTCCTGTTTCAACGGCAAGCCAGAAAAAAACCTGATTCGCGCCTTGTGTGTTCGCCAGGATGCGCTTCACTTCCTCCACTGTGTAGCACCGCATTCTTAGCTTGCGGCCCTTTGGAAGTTCCACACGCAGATCTCCGGCCACGTAATTCCACGCGACTGCTGAGTTCCACATGATACGGAGCGTCGTCCAGATGTTCTTCACCGTCTTCGCGCTTCCCTTTCCAATCTGACGGTTCAGAAACGATTGCACGCGCTCTGAATCAATATCTCCTATCGCCAGCTTTCCGAATGCTGGTAGAAGAATATTGTTGATGTGGCTCTTTAGCGTAGCGTTGGTTGATGCCTTCTTGTGGATGAGGATTTCCGACTGCCAGCGTTCCACAAAAAGTGCGAATGGTGTAGCCCCCTTGCCCATCGTCGCGCTCTTCACGGATAACGGCTGATAGTTGTTTGCCTTATCCACATAATCTCGAAGTGCTCGCTTCGCCAAAGGCTTTGTGTACAACCGTGCTTCGCCAATCCGTACGTTGCGTTGTACCCGCACTGTACCCGATTGGTTTTCCACGGATTCCACGTATCGCCCCCACCAAGCATCCGGCAAAGTTTTGCTCTTCCTTACGTATACACTGCCTTCCTGCCACCGCCTTCTTGACACAGACCACGCTCCTTCTGTGGCCCGCTGATTCTGTGCGGTGACAACGTTACCAGAATTAACTTGGCAAATGGAAGAAGCCGAATTTTGTTTTGAATCGACGAAGCGCAGTTTTCTTGCTCGGCGCGAAGTGCCGTCGCATTGACGTGTCGGTGCTGGGGCGGGTTCAGACATTATCTAGTGTCCGGGCTCATGGCTGGTTCCGCTTCTTGCTGGAGATTCGTTTGCAGAAGAAGGTGTCGAATGACTCAGATCGGCTTGTGCTTTAGTGACCGTGCGGCGAGCGTAGTCCTCCGGATCGTGTTTCTCGTTAGTGCGAAAATCCGAAATTTCGCGAATGATTTTCTCTGGATCGTCGCCGCGTGCGAGAGCGCGTTTGGCGTAGGCCCAGTCGTGCTCGGACTGACTCTTGTGGCCGGGTGCCTCGCTGCGGCTAGATTCTTTGTGAGCTTCACCGAAGTGCCGTGGTGTTTCCGGTGAGTCGTGTTGAATCACGAAATCGCGTAGTCCATACGTGCGATCCGATTCTTGAACCACCTGAACAATGAATTGGTATTCGTATTTTCGGTTGACGAAACCGGGAAGACGAAGGACACGCGCGGAGTCGGTCGCGGCTGGATCACCGCCGAAGTGGTTTGCGAGTTTGTAAAGCAAAGACTCCGCTTGGTCCTGGGCAATTCCCTCCACTTTCCAAACAACTTGATGTTTTCCTGGCGACGTATCCAAGACAAAGTTCGGCGCTGGAATTTCGTTGGAATTACGAATTGCTTCAAGCGCCTGACTACCATCTTTGTCGAGGTCAAGATAGAGATGCCGAATTTCCCGGATGCTTTGCTTCGCCCGGTTGTACGCACCGTGCTTGATTGGATTCATTCCCAGATATATGTCCGCGCCCGCAAAGTTTTCATACCGGAGCCAGGATTGAAACTGCGGACTGGCAACGGTCTCCGCCGTGGTGATTCGCTGTACGGTTTGACGAGCCGTGCGATTTCGTACGAGCACAGCGACGTTGTCTCGCGCCTCAAAAAGTGCAAGGACATACTCCGAGGCAGACAGCGATTTTCGCGTGAATTTCGGTTCAGTGGTCATGGCTCTTCTCGTTTGTTAAAGTATGCGATTTCCAAATCGTAAACGTCTGCGTCGGCGTCGTAGTGGTTGATTTCGAGGACTTCGGAGATGAAGCGAAATCCTCGCCGGCGCTCAAGTTGAACTACGACGTTGAGGGAATCCGCGATATTGGTCTTGATGGCGCGATACGGCAGTTCAATTCCGCTCTGAAGTACGCAGCTTGTGAATCGGGATAGTCCTTGCTTGGCAGAATTCGCGTGAATGGTTGAGAGCGTTCCAGAGTGTCCGGTATTTAATAATTGAAGCAAGTCGAACGCCTCGCCGCCACGGATTTCGCCGAGGATGATACGGTCGGGCCGATGGCGAAGGGACGCCTTTAAAAGGTCACGGATCGTTACTGCTGGTAGGCCGTTCTGCGCCTGTCGTGCCTCAAATCTGACTAGGTTCGGCTGGCCAAGTTGAATCTCAGCCGTGTCTTCGATAAGCAGGATTCGCTCGTCATCCCCGATGAACTTTCCGAGAATATTTACGATGGTCGTTTTTCCGGTTCCTGTGCCGCCGCTGATGAGGATGTTTTTTCGTGCGCGGACGTAGCACGTAAGTCGCTCCGCAGTGCTGTCATCAAGCGTGCCTGTATTAATAAGATCATCGATTGTGAAGCGGCGAGCAGTGAACTTGCGGATGGTGAGCGTGACTCCGCAAAGACTGCACGGCGGTATGACGGCGGCTACGCGGCTTCCGTCCGGGAGACGCGAATCGAGGATTGGTTTTTCTTCGGAGATGTCACTGCCGAGACGCCGAGCGATATTTTTGACCGCGACCATGAGTGATTGCTCGGTGAGATGAATGTCTGGAACTTCCTCAAGCACACCCGCTCGCTCGATGAATACATGGCCTGCGCCGTTCACCATGATCTCGCTGACAGAGTCGTCGAGTATTAGCGGTTCAAGCGGCCGGAGAAACGGAAGAATGGTTTCAAATCCGAGCATCAGAGTTCTCCGTCCGCGACCTGGCGGAAGTAGGATTTGTTCGGGTCGTTGTAATAAGGCTTGAGGTAGCAAAACATCGGCGGCATAGGATTCAGGCCGTCGTAGGCGACGATCACCGACTGCGCGTTGCGCAACTCGGTGAAGGTTTTCATATCGAAGCGGTAGTCGCTTTGCGTGTTGTAGCTCTTCGAGGCGGTGATGTTGGCCTTCTGCGAGCTTGCCTTTCCGGTGAGCAGACTGACTCGGGCGTCGTGGCCGCTTTCCGAGAGGTTGTAGCTAACCTTGAGTTGATCTTCCCGCCCGCATAACTCCGCAGCTGTCCGCGCGGAGAAGTCATCGGAAAGCGCGAGGAAAATCTTCGTGCGAAAGGTTTGCAAGAGCGTGCGCCATGTATCGCCGGGAAGTGCTGACTTGAGCGAACTGATGCTCTGCGTCGCGATGATGGGAATGCACTTGGGCTGGCGCGAGAGGCTAAAGAATTTCTCATCGCCGGTGGGATCGCTCTCGCCCACAGTGGCGAAGTGTTGGTATTCATCGCACAGGAAAAGCACTTGCCGAAAATACTGTTCGGGGTGCGCCTCGATTTTCGGGACGCGGTTCAATACGGCGCGCTCGAAATCGAGCTTCATCATGATGCCCAAGGCTTTAGCAATTCCGGGGTTCATGCCGATGGGAAAGTTGAGAGCGCAGACCTTACCGTTTTCGATGAGCCAGGAAAACGATGGGAGCGGCTTGCCGTACATATTATTAATGTTCTTCGCCGGGTCGTAACACTCCTTCTTCGGACAGAAGATTTTCTTCACGCGCGGATTCGAGTCGAACAGCGAGAGGAAAACCGAAATGCCCTCGACGATTGACGTGCGAAGCTTCGGCTCGATGCGGCTCCAGTCATCGTTGTACCAACGCTTTACGGCCTCCAGTTTTTCGAGCTTGTCGGAATCGGCTTGCGCCGGGTTGAGAACAGTCTTGGCTTCGGACGCGATTCCCTTGGTTTGCAATGTCTCGCGGAGTTCGGCAGTGGCCGGGGCGAGATACCGATCTTCTTTCGGATCGTGAATGAATCCAAGCCCCACTAGATCCGCCGCGCGTTCTCCATACACATCCGGTTTGATGGCAACGTAATGACGGCCCATGAGGATCTCTTCGGCCTCGGCAATCCGCGCTTCAAGCGTGGGTGGCGAGATAGCGCACTGGTAGACATCGAAGAGGGTGACGTAGTCGTAGGCGACCTTGTGAAGAAGGATGAGAAAGTTCACAAGGTTCGTGTATGCCTGCTGCCAGAATGGTTCTTTGCCCCGGCCAAAGAGATTATTCAAAAGCGCGGCGATGCTGTACGCCAATTCGTATGCGTCGAGATCGCTCTGGAGCGGGTTGTAACGGTATTCGGAATCGAGACTGACTTCGATGTAGTCCTCGCTCCTCCCGAGGCGGTCGAGGATTCCTTCGACTTTGTGGCAGAAGTCACCTTTGACTTCTAGGATCAGGCCGCCGATTCGTTTGTCTTTCTCTGCGGCTTTGTAAGCAAGAACCTGCTCGGCAAACGGATACATGCAGCAACTGGTTTTGCCCGTGCCAATCGCGCCGAAAATCGCGATCCCGGTGAACATTCCCCGTTCAGGAATCGTGAGCCATCGGGGAGTCTCTGAGGGCACAGACTTGCGTGGGCTGTGAACTTCGCCTACGACGAGGAAGAGTGAGTCTCGCTGTGCGGATTCTGGATACTGCGGAAGCCGACCCGGTGAAACGCGTCCGCGTACTTTTAAGGCGAAGATATAGACACCCGAAAGCAGCGTCGAAAAGACGACGTAGGGCGTCGTGAAAAGAATAATGTTGTAGAGGCACTTGAAGCTAAGAAACGCATGGGGAGCACGGATGGAAATGACGCGCAGGAAGAGTTGGTCTTCCGGGAACGGATGCGCGTAATAGAGGAAGGCTCCAGCGCCTGTCGCAAGCACTGCCGCAACGAAGCCGCGCGAATGAAGAATCCTTTGCAACATTTCCTTGTGCTCCTCTGTCTGCGGTCTATGACTTGCCAGTACTAGATGGCGAGACGTGACGCTCTGCGCGCCACTTGCGGTAATCGGGGTCACGCCAAAGGACTTTCTTTAGTGCAGCGTTGACGACGTGATCGACGGTGCTCTCGATGAACCTGGCATAGTCTTCGAGAAGTTCGTTCACGGGTTCTTCAAGTTTGATTTCGCGGGCTTTGATAGCAGGCGCTTTCTTGATGACTGACATGGCGTTCCTCCTTCGTTGGTTTGTGTTTCAGGTCCTGTTACTACCGTGGAAAAAAAGTCAGGCACGGAAGTTTGTGCCGAAGGGCGGGAGCGATCTCACGGTATTTTTGGGCGGCTGGAAGCCGAAAAAGTGGGGTCGCTCCCGTCCGAATTGACTTTTTTTCCACGGCTTGTTTTGTGCTTCGCATGTATATATGTCTTTCGTCTTCAGCGGCTTGGCTCTGCGCTAGGGTGAAGAAGTCGGCAGTTAAAAAAGTGCAGCGTACAGTTTTTACCCTCTTCACCTGTTTGTAGCGGCACCGCTGTAAGTTGAAGTGCTGCTTTGCAGTAAGTAGGTGTCAAATCCCACCGTTCTCTTTCGGTCATTGGGGACAAACTGCTGACGGATTGCGGACTCAGTGATGCGTTCATTCTTCCATCCGCGATATAACCCCTCGAACCGATCACCACTGAATCGTTTCCGCGCTTCATTGCGAAAGATCAGGTCTGCATCGGTTACCGCGGCGTACCGCTTTTCATCCCACGCACGCCGCACGCGGAAGTAACGGATCAGATCGCCCGCGATGTCGGATTCGAGCGGAGTTTTCACAAGTGAATCGAAGATTTCCGTTGCCTTCTCGAACCAGGAATTTGTCCGTGAAACGTACAGGAATCGAAAGTCAGAAAGTTGGCGGAAGAGCGGCAAATAGCTTTCCAGATGATGGACAAAATCGGCAAACGCAGCCTGCCCTTCCTTAACATAGGTGAACGTCACCACAGGGGAGGAGGAAGACATCTCGGACCCGGCAAACATTGGAAACTTATCGACGAAGTATCGCACCGTCGGGCGTGACCCTGGACGACCAACGTAGAGCCGGGAGGGAAGAAGGTGTCTGTCGATGCCCAGAGTGCCGCAGAAAAGGCGTACCTTTTCCGCTTCTGTTTCGAGGTACGAATAGGTCTGGTTTTCCAGAACAAAATCGAGAATGGCAACGCGCTTCCGAATGAACTCGATTTCATGGTCTCGACGGTTGCGAATATTCTCGCGTTCCATCTGACGGTAGAGCCGTCGTGAGAAGAGGTGGCAGACCACGCCGCTCTTCGGAAAGCGATCGATGCGGGCATGATTGTGCTCCTCGAGTTTGTGCCAGAACATTGTCGTCCGCTTGCCCCAATGAGCGCCCGTGAAAGCGAGGAATTGGCGCGCCACGAAGTATCCCGAATGCGTTGCTACGATGTAGAGGAAACGCGCTTCTTCTTCGGTGTAGCCGAAGGCTTTCAAAGCATCGAGATGGGCGGCGGCGATGTTCATAGCGTCAGGATTTCTCCGGTGATGTCGTGGTTGTCCAGAACGCGGCGCAATCGAGGCGCGTCTTCCACTTGGCTGTAGAAGGAAAAACCGGCTTTTGCTTTCTCGGCAAGACCTTGTGGGCGATAGTGTTGTGTGGCAAGTTCCAAATCTTTCTGCCGCAGTTCAAGGTCGGCAGTCTCGTACTCGATGCGCATGTCAGGTACGGGAATCTTGCCGTCTACGGTGCGGAGACCATGCCGTTCAGCGATCTTTTCCTTCGCATCCTGGTTGTCTTTCTCGGGTTCAAGATTGGCGAGGTCGCGGTTCAAATCGCGCTTCAGTTCATAGTCGAGAAGGACGCGCACCGGCCTGCCGCCTTCGCGCTCGATCTGCTCCGCTTCTTTGTGATACATGCGGTAGAGATCGGCGTCGTGCTTCGCTTCGCGCGGCTTTGCGATTCCGTCATAGATCGTCTGGTCTTCGGGGAGATGATCTGTTGCTCTCAAAACCTTCTTACCGGACTTCGTTAATGCGGCCACGCGGAGGGTCTTCCTCCCTGAAATTTCGAGCGTCTTCTCTGTAACCAATCCCTGCCTTTCAAGCCGCCGGAGGTCGCGTTCCATCCGGGCGGAGTCGCCGTCGTAGTTATGTTTTGCCATGTCCGCCGGTGCGACAATACGGAACCTACCGAGTTCGCCCAGGCTGCGGACTTCCGATTCCCGCAAGAGATAAGCGCGATCACGAACGTAGTACGCGCGAGGAGAATCGAGGCGTTCCGGTTTTAAAGAGTCTCGGCTAAGGGATTCTTGACGCTCGTTCTTGCGAACATCGTCCGCTGTTCTGTCGGGTCGCGGCTCAGACGGCGTCGTTGCGCGATCCCGGACCGGTCTCTCGGGTCGTGTCTGTCGGGCGTCTTGCGGCTCGTGTGAATAGTCACGCGACATTTCAGTCCGACTCCTCGTCATTTGTGGGCGCGGGCATCTCGGCTTGGCCCACGTTGAACTGCTTGTCCAGATGCGCGAGCTTTCGCCCTGTGTCTTTCAGGAAAAAGCGGCGGTTCAACGCGAGAGCCGCTGCGAAAACATTCAGGAAGAGAACGGCGATGGATACCAGAATTACTGAGCCGTATTCGTGGAAAAGAACTCCTTTATACGGAGTCATGAACTTCAATTGGTCGAGGAGCCAAAAGCCATATCCGAGCAAGAGAGCAATCGTTAGGATAAGAGCGTTGGCGATCATTTTTAGTCTCGCGAGTGTGAGCAGAAATCTCGGTAAGGTTTTCCCAAGCGCAGAGTGAGGGTGGGGAGCGGACGGGAAGCCGTAAAGCAATGTAGGCCCACTCGCAGCGAGCCTGATTTCTCACGGAGCAAGGACGACCGGAGGGGAGGTCGCGTAACGTTGGAAGAATCCTGTAATTGGTGGGACAGTATGGCGCGCGGAGGTTGGGACGAAGTTGCAAGGCGACCGTCCGCGACTGCCTTAGCTTTGAGTTGGACTGCGGCGCTCATTTGAATGCCTGGTCTTCGCGGAAGTAAGTGATCGTGAGGCCAAGCGGGTTGATCGGAATGAGTTCATTCGGGACCTGACTTTTGAATACGAAAACGAAGTTGGCAGTATAGAGGTCGCGCCTAATCTCGCTATGGTCGGCGGGCGAGTAGTAGACCATATAAAAATCCACGCGAGCACGAAAGGGCGGCGTTTGCATTTCTTCGAGCGAGACCTTTTTCACTTCGATATCAATTTCAGGTGCGGCTGTGTTGGTGATGAATTTCTTAATGATGTCGTCTTTCCGGTAGGCATCGAGGATTCCATCGGCAAGTTTCCCGTCAAGGAAGTAGAGCGCTTTCGAGAAGTCGTCTTGAATCGTGTAACGGTTTTTGCGATAGAAAAGCGTTGAGAACTGCGAAAGAAAATACTTCGCCTCGGCATCCTGTGGTTTGTACTCGAAGTTGTGGTAGTTGATTGCTTCAGCGCGGCCCAAGTCGTCAATGCGAATGACGAGGGGCCGGAAGTTTTGGAAAGTACGGATTGTTCGGAGATCGATCAGGCCAAGGACGACAGCGACGAGCGAGATCAGGACGAGCGCAATTTTTAGGTAAGTGTTCGTGACCATTGGATCGCCATATTGTTCAAGGTAGAGGCGCTTGGCATCGTCGAAGTTGCGGTCAGTGCTCATGACAAAAGCCCCAAAATTGATGCGGAAGATCCGCCGGACGAGCCGCTGAAGATTTGGTTCGTGAGTGAAGGAATTTTAAGCAGCGCATAGATGGCGGCGAGGAAAGTGATAAACAAAACCGGAAACTCGGAAAGCAGTTGGTCGGTTGAAATATTTCCTTGCGGCTGCAAGCCGAGAATTCCGAGAATGAGATTTGAAATGATGAACACAACGGCGGCGGCAATGACTTGGTAGAAGGCATATTGGATAAAACATTTGAACCAGCCCCAGAACAGCCACTCCATTTGCGGCACAATAAAAAAAGGAATAAAGATCGGTCCGACTAAGACACAAACGGCGGTAGCGATAAATCCGTAGGCAATCACAACGATGGCGACGGCTTGCGCCGTCGCTAGCAAAATCATAACGACGACATAGATGATGTCGCCTAAAACGTCGGCGAATCCGGGCGAGTCCATGCGGGCTTCAAAATCCGCGACCCTCTCTTCAACCGTTTGCAATTCAACCTGATTGATTTCGTTGGCAAGAAATTGCGCCTCATTCGTGATGAGGTTGTGGAAACTCACACCGATTCCGGGAATCGGATTGCTGTAGTAAGTGACCATCCCAAAGCCAAAGCTGATGGTCAGAATGAGGCTCGCGAAGTTATCGAGCGGAAAGTGCTTCCCGCCTGCGGCGGAAAGCGCCGACTTAACTCCGTACCAGACGATCATGATCGTGGCGAAGCCACGGAACATGTTTTGTCCCATCGCGTCGAAGAAGCCGAGGTTCGATTGAAGGAGATTGGTAACGGCCTGAAAAATGAATTGGAGGTAGTCCATGGTGCAAGCTCCTTCGACGCGCGGGATTTACAGCATTGCTAAGGCATTCTGAAATTCTGGAGAGAGCCGTTCAGGGTGCCGCTGAGTTGAGACATGTTGCTCGCCATTGTCGCGCGACGCGCGATGTCTGTATTAATGACAGTCGCAGTCACGTCACGTTGTTGCTTGGCAAGGATCGTCTGTTGCTCAAGCATTGACGCGAGAAGTTTGTTTGAATCTTGCAGCGTGCGAAGACTGAGGACGCCCGCCGCGTTGATTTTGTTGAGGACTGAGACTTCCGTATTCAGATCGGGGTCGGAAGACAATGAATCCTGTTCGAGGTTGGCAATCTGATTTTGAATGGTTTGTGAGTTGCTGCGAATCGAACCGATGGTGGACATTGCGTTCGTGTTCGCACCATCGGAGAGTTCCACGGTCGCATACTGCGAGCGAACGCGAGCAAGTTCATTGGCATTCATGCCGGACATGTAGTTTGGGTCGTAGGATTGAAGTTGGTTTGTCGCTTGTTGATAGCCGGTGTTGACCGTAGGAAATTGGCCTGAGTTGATTCCGTTCACCCACGATCCCGTATTTCCATAGTTGTCGAGCGCCGAAACATTCCGCCACTGCGAAAACATTGCTTCGTAGCGTTGCGGCATGTTCTGAATACTCTGCGCCATTCGCACAGCGAAGTTGTACTGCGCGACGAGCTGTGAGTAGCTTTGTTGGAGTTGAACGAGCTGCTGTTGGAGTTGAAGGTAGCGGAGGACGGCGTTGTTGTAGTTGGTGGGATCAAAAACAATCCCGAACTGCGCAGACGCCGTGCCGGCACCAATTGTTATCACGAATAAAGCGACGAGTAGTTTCCGTTTCATTGAACTAATTTCCTTTCCTGCCTTCACAAATCGGAAGGCATTTTGTGGTTGATGTAATCGGGCAACGCAAGATCGCCCGAAAGATAAATTTTGACGCGATGACCTTCGCGGATCGTGACTGTGGGAAGAATGTTCAAGAATTTGTCGAGAATCTGCGCTGAGGATTGAGCGGTGCTCTGCGCAAAGCCTTGACGCATAAGATCGCTGCTTGATGTGACGAGTCCGCTGTTTGTTCCTGCTTCGGCTAACGCTCCAAGTGCACCGATGGCGAGTGAAACACCAAAGATGCGGAGGTAGTGGTTATTGACTTGGTCTCGAAGTCCGGTGTCGCCGATCTGGTCGAGACCTTTGAACTGGTCGAGATTTACGGAGTAGCCGTCCGGCATTAATAGCCGGTGGAAAACAACGGCCAGTCTTGTTTGGCCGGAGTTTTCTACTTTTCGGGTTTCGCCAATGGCCTTCGTGCCAGCCGGAATGAGAAGGTGCTGACGGTCGTGGGAATAAACATCGGTTGTGAGCAAACATTCAACCGGCCCGGCGAACTGCCCTTCGAGACGGTTGATGAGTACAGCTTCAAGAATACTTCCTTCAAAAACTACGTAGTTTTTCCCTGCCGCCACGTTTTTCGTTTCGGTGGACGTGGCGGCAGAACGAATCGCTTCCTTCAGGTCGGTTTTTTCTTCGTGGTTTTTGTTCGAGGCGGGTAGGCCGGACGGATCGTGTTGGGTGGGAGTGATGGGAGGCTGTTGAGCGGGTGCGACCGGAGGGAGAGCGACTGGCGGTTGAAGGCTTCTGAGAATTTCGGCAATTTGCGCCGGTTCGGTGGAGGACGTTACAGATGTAGGTGCACTTGGTTGGTTCTGCAGAATTGAATCTGGTGACATTTCCGAATTTCCGTTGCGATAACTCAACGCAACGTTGGAAGCAAAGAGCGAAAGATAGGCTCGCTTTTTGCGTTCGGTTTGGATCACGTCTTCAGGAGCTGGTTGCTGCGGTTGACCATTCCCGAGAGCCGGTTGTGGCGTTTGACCGGACGCGAGAGGTTGGCCTGTTGGTGTTACTCCGAGGAGCCGCGTTTGTTGAGTGAGTGCATTCTGCGCCACAAGCTGTTCCCGCTGAAGTTCCGAGATTCGATTTTGTAGTTCATTTATCTTCGTCTCGTTCACTTCGGCCGGGAGTGGGACTGGCTGCACAGCATTGTTCACTCTCGGTGCGGTCGGCGGTTTCTTTCCGCCTGTGAGCCACATGATGGCGACCATCAGAATGGCGAGGCCGATGATGAGCCACGATTGGACGTTCTTCGGCAAAAGTCCGGGCGGCTTTGGTGCTTTCTCTTGGATGGACTCGTTCATGGTGGCTCCTTACTGCGCGGTGGTAGTTCGTGTGAAGGTGAGCTTCTTCTTGCCAACGGTGAGGTATCCGTTGTCCAAAACTTTGGGAACGATGTAGACGCCGTTTTGAAGCTCGAAGTTGATAAGGTTTGGTTTGCCGTCTTTCATTTCGTACAGAGTCGGTTTTTCGTGCGCGGCGCACTGAATGTAAGTGAAGTTGTCGTCGTGATAGATCGCCGAAACCATGAACGGGTCTTGCGCAGCTTTTGCCGAAAGCGAGTAGTCGAAATGGAGTTTCGCCTGGTAGTTAGCTTTGAACTTGCTAATCCGATCGGCAACTTGGGCTTGCGCCTCGCGGATTTGCCTGTCGGTATCCGAACGTAAAGTTTCGAGTTCTTTCTTGTACGCCTCGGCTTCTCCCGCGCGAACATAGCCTTGCAATGCGGTATTGGCGGAAGTACCCGAACCCTCTTTTGGTTCGATGAACAATTTGAGATCGGGCTCGGCATTCGGATCGTTGCTGATTTCTGTTAGCAAGAAAGAATAGACATGACCTGCTGCGGTGATGAGATTCAGATTGCTGCGAATGCCGGTCTGGGCGGGATGGATGTAGCAGAGATTGTGCGCGCCATTGATAATCCAAAATTCTTTGTCGCCGGTGGTGAAATCGAGAATCTCTTCATTTTCGGGCAACACGATCAGCGTGGAAAAGCGTAGCTTCGCGCGGACAGGAACGATGTCTTCCTTCGAGTATTTCACCACGCGCGCGCCATCTGCGGCGGCAACCAAAGGCGTGTACCCAATGGCGACAAAGCAGAAGGCGGCAAGTGCATGTATAAGGATACGGGTGGAACGAAGACGAGGTAGATGTTTCATGGATTAGCTCCTAACGCGTGCGAGATTCCCGGTCTTGACCGGGGAAAACTTGGAGGATGAAATGCACCGCGAAAATGAGCGCGGTCCCGAGTGCCGCAAGCGCCAAAGGCAAGAACGCATATAGCGAGTTCATGATTTGCCTCCGGCGAGAATCTCCAACCCCTTCTCGAATCCGTAAGCCTCAAACGCTTCCTTCCTTTTGCGGTTGTCGTAGGGATCGTTCGTGTAGAGCCAATAGCTCTTGGCATCCACGGTGAGATTCGCGACCTTCGCCAGTTCTGGTGTCTTGATGAGGAATTGCTGCTTGGGAATAAGCGTCGGAATAATTTCGACTTCGGTGTCGTTCAAATGAAACTGGCGGCGGTAAAGGTCGCGATCCATGTCGGGGTTGGCGAGAAATATCTTCGTAGCGCAGCTTTCAATGATGATGTCGAGAATGTCGGAGCGACGGAGTTCGTCGAGCGATTGCGTGGAAAGAATCATCGCCGCGTTGTGTTTGCGCCAAGTCTTCAGGGCTTCGACTACATATCGCTGAATACTCGGATTTTTGAGAAACACCCATGCCTCGTCAATAAAGAACGCTTTGAAGGTCGGCGCGATCTGGCGGTCAGTGATGATGGCATTTGCTCGATGCAGGATGTAAAAGAGCAACGGCTCGAGGATCTCTGGATATTGGCTCATTTTTTGGAAGTCGAAGCACTGGAACTGCGAAAACGAAATCGTGTCTTCGGCATTGTCGAAGAGGAATCCGAACTGTCCGCCGCGAGTCCATTTCGCGAGGCGGTCGGAAAGTTCGTGTCCGAGAATATTTGCAAGGACGCCAAGCGTCCGGAGCGAGGGATCTATCGAATAAAGATTTTCGATCTGCTGGTAGAGGTCGCGCTCGGTCGTTGGAGTAAGTTCAAGCGTGCCTGAGCCCTGCATCAACACCTTCACAAAAAGCGCGAGGAAGTCGAGATTCTCTTTTGTGGGTGGAAGAGAAAACGGATTAATTCTGAAGTCGCTCGATTCAAGGCCCACCCGTACGTAAGAGCCGCCGAAGAGCTGCGTGAGGTTTTCGAAGCTTCCACCCAAGTCGAAGATGAATGTGTGTGGATTGTATTTCTGGAGATTGGTGATAAGGAAGTTGAGAAGGAATGACTTTCCCGCTCCGGTTCTGCCCAAGATCATCGTATGCGCTACATCGCAGTAGTGGAGATTCAAGTAGTACGGTGTGTGGTGATTGGTTTCAAGAACTGCAAGGTATTCCTGCCGGAGATGTTTGTTCTGTCTCTCTCCGCAATGAAGCGTGAATAGGAATGAGAAGTCGGCATAGTTCGTGTTGAGAAGAAACATGTACCGCAAATTGAATGCGTGATTGCCAGGCACAGCCGCAAGAAAAGAATTCAGTAGGTTGTATTTCTCCTCGTGAAGCTGCGCGTCGTGCACGCTGAAAACTTTGTAGAATTCAGAACAGGCGCGTTCCACTTTCGCGAGGTCAAGGTCGTAGATGACGATAGTCAGCGAAAACTGGCCGAAATAATTCCCGTGAAGTTCGATCTCCTTGATGCCTTCTCCAAGTTCTCGGACCTGAGCTTCCTTTGAGTCGTCGGTCAGAAACTCTTGCTGCGGGGCGTCGTTCACATTCACCTGACTGAAGAATGAATGCTTGGTGTTATGGAAATGCCGGCGCTTGGCCTGAATCGCGCGCCGCGTCTTGCCGGAATCCTCTTTCTTCCATTCGTTCACAACGTAGTAGTTGGCCTGAGCCTCGAATAGACTTTGGAAGATCAGCGGAAAACTCTGCGCGGATGGTTCTTTGAGCGTAAGGACTCGGACGTAGTAGTCGTCTACGCGCAGATAACCGCGATGACATTCAACCTGAGATTCGGTGAGGTAGTAGTCGAGGAATGTGTCGTGCTTGAGCTTTGCGAGATCGAGTTTTGCGGAGGTGAAATTTAATGTTTTTTTGAGAACGCAGAACGCCTCCTGTTTATCGAGTACTCGGACAGGCAAGAAGTCACCGACCTGAAGAATGAAGCTTTGTGTTTTCTGTAAAAGTTTGGCCTGGGCTTTGCTGAGTTCATTGCTTAAAACAAGAACTTGCTTGCGAGTCGAGAACTGACTCCACAGTTCCTTAATTGCTTTTCCGGGATGCTTGGGGATCTCAGCGAGCGCCGTGCCGAGTGTTCGCTTGTAATGGAAGCCCTCGTACAGAATTATGTAGTAGATGGATAGTGAAAACAGTGCGTCGGATTTGCTCGCGAGATAAGCGATGCGACTCTGAATCGCGGCGTCCACGACGGGCTTGCCGTAAAGTTTGTACGGAATTGTTTCGTTGTTCCGCTTGAAGAGGTACTGATAAACGCGGTAGTTTTCATCGAATAGGCGGAATGCTGATTCAAGCCGCTTCGTTAGCCCGTCCACTGTTTCTGCGTCAAGGCACTCGTAGTCCACGCCGCGTACTTCAAGAATGACGCCGAGATCTCCGGTCTTGGTCAGAAAAACATTTTCGTCAATGAATCCGTATAGATTCACTTGAGCGCTAAGCGAACCTGCCTCGGCGTAATTCTTGAAAATGCGCGAGAGCCTAAGCATGATTCACCGTGCGAATTGCAATTGGTGAGAATTTAGCGGGGTCGTATTGAGTTTTGAGTCGAGCCGCTGTGAGGAGAAGTGTGAGAATCTGCGGATCGGTCTTGGTGGACCAGCGCGCGAAGAAATAGAGCAACAGAAACATCAGGAGTCCACCCGCTAAACTCCCAAGCAAATTGAATGTTCCTGCGCCGATGCACATGGCGAAGAAAAACAATTTCCGCTCGGCCCCCAGAATAGTTAGGGGCCGTGAGAGTGAGCGGTGAACAAGATTTATTCGTCTGCTATTCGGCATTCGATTCTCGACTTGGGTGGAGTTGTTTTAATTGCCCGGAAAAAGCCAAGCGATGAAGTTCACTGCGGCGATGGCCATGCCGACGCCGAAAAGAACTCCGGCCAGAACCTTCTTCGAACCGCCTTCACCAAACGCGAACGTCAAACCGGCGACCACAATGGCGACTAGCGACAATCCACGTGCGATGGTGCTCGTGAACGCCGTCTGCAAAACGTTGACTGCGTTTTCCCACGGCGAATTTGCCGCTTGCGCGAACACCGGCGCAGCGAGAAGCAGCCCAAAAGCTAAAAGTGAGAGTTGCCGAGCGGTTGGCCGGAATCGAACTGCCTTACGAAAAATCTTTTTCATTTTCACTGTCCTCCTTTGGAAGAAACTGAATTGAGATTGAGGAGGAAGTTCCCGCCAGACTGTGACGCGGGGGACAACGCAGCGGGGGCGAAGGAAGATCGGTCGGCTGGTTTGATTGCCTCAATAATCATCGAGACACACTTAGAGCGCATGCTCTCTCAAGTGGATTTCACCCTCGCGCGCGCTAGCGTCATCTTTAAGCGGCGCGATGCCCAGCGGCGTTCCGTGTGGTTCGGTGCCGCCGGGCTCGCGGGGAGGATCTGACGAAAACTCCCCTCAATATACTAAGAGGCCTTCGCAGAGGAAAAAGTCAGAAAAAGTTTTGGATAATGATGCCGGGTAAGTGGGTCAGTTTCCAAATTGGCCGTTAATCGTCCAGAACCGACCAAATCGCGGAGCTAGGACTCATTGGACGTAAGTTCCCGCTCCTCTGTGGCCCATTACTGCTGAGACAACCTACACTTGACACACAGACTGTACTAGTGCACTAATACAGTATGCTCTTCCACGTTAACGCGTCTTCGGGCGTACCGATTTATGTCCAGATCGAGACTCAGGTAAAGAACGCAATTGCTTCGGGCGCATTGAAAAAAGACCAGGCTTTGCCCTCAGTACGGAAACTGGCCGGAGAACTAGGGATTAATCCCAATACGGCTGCCCGTGCTTACCAGAATCTAGAGCGTGACGGCGTGATCGTTACAGTTCCGGGGGGCGGCACGTACGTTGCCGACAACGTTCCTCGATTTCTGAAGTCGGAAAAATTAAGACGTTTGCAACCTTACGCAAAGCAGATTGCTGTCGAAGGTAGCCAGTTGCGCCTGACGAACGAAGAGATTTTACAAACCGTGCGGGAAGAACTTGAAAGTCTGGATTCAACAGAAAAAGTAGCGACCGCGGGAGGACGCAGATGAACGACCTTGCAATTTCCACAACGTCCCTGACGAAAACTTACGGCGAGATGTGTGCCGTGGACGGGCTGGCGCTTAATGTACCGCGTGGAGCAATTTACGGATTTCTTGGGCGCAACGGTGCGGGAAAAACGAGCACGATCAAAATGCTTCTGGGATTGATGCGAGCATCGTCCGGTTCCGCTGATGTTTTGGGGATGGACGTGGCGAGCCAGCGAGTTGCCGTTCTTCAGCGCACAGCATTCGTCAGCGAAAAAAAGACGCTTTATCCGTCGCTGACTCCGGCGGAACTGGTTCGTTTCAGCCGAGGCTTTTATCCGACGTGGTTGTACGGTGCGGTAGAGAAATATGCGCGTCTTCTGGAAATCCCGATGAACCAGCGCTTTGAAAAGCTATCCAACGGGAACCAAACGAAAGTTTTCTTGTTGCTGGCACTTTCGCAGGGCGCGGATTTATTGATTCTGGATGAGCCGACAACCGCGCTTGATCCGGTTACCGTGGATCAATTGATGCACATACTTGTGGAGGATGTTCTCGATCGAGGATGCACGATTTTCTTTTCGTCGCATCAACTTGAAGAGATCGAAAAGATCGTGGAATACGTCGGAATCATTGATCGCGGAAAGCTTTTGATGGAAGCCCGGCTCGATGACATAAAGAACGAGTTCCGGGTGATCACCGCCGCCGGCAATTCGCTTCCTACGAAGACTTCTTCGCAGGTCTTGTCTGTTGAAGTTGACGGAGATTTCTACCGATACGTGGTAACGAAAGACGCTGAAGATTTCGCAGGCGGACTTTCCCAGCGTGGCGCAACAATTACGAACCTCGTGCCGCTAGGCCTGCGCGAAATCTTCCTGAAGCTCGTTCGAAAGGAGCAGTAATGTACTTCTGGAAATGTTGGCGCGAGACGCGTGCAAGTTTTTATATCTTCCTATTTCTAGGCGTTGTATTGGCGGCAATTCCATGGAAGATCACCGAATATACCGTGGGCGATATGGGGCAGGCGCGATCTTTCGCTCTTGGTTGGTTAATACTACTGCTCGCTTCCAGTGGATTGGCCTCTCTTGCCGGGATGTCGTTTGGGGCCACCGGGATTGGTGAAGAGTTTTCCCACAAAACAGCGGAGTTCTTGCTGACTAAGCCGCGGTCGATTCGCTACTTCGTGTGGACGGGGTGGGCAGCGAACGCCTTACAATTCCTGACGTTAATGTGCGCAATGGTGTTGGTCGGTGCGTCGCTTCTGTCATGGCGATGCCACGTGCGACTTACCGGGCGGTTCCTGCTGTCATTCCTGCCGGGGATCATTATGGCTTTCTTGCTCTTCGGCGTGACCTACCTATTGGGCGTATTGCTTAAAAATGGCCGCAATGGATTTATGGGCAGCCTGGGTTTGGCTATTGTATTTCCGTTAGCGTGTTCAGTAGTGGAATACCTTTGGCACGTTCACTTACTGTCACCGATGGACATGTATCCAGCCGAACTGAGTGGGATGGTCCGGCACCCGGAACTCCTTTCAACATTGCCGCCCCTTTGGCCTTCGGTTGGTTGGTCGTTGGTGGCGCTGGCATGTCCGATTGTCATGGAGTTGGTGCTTGAACATATCGAGATCTGATAGCTCGAACAAAAATGACTAGTGGTTGGTCGGCAATCCAATTTCGTCGGAGGTGTACGATGAAGAATACAGTGTTGGTAACGATCGCTCTCACTCTGTTGGCTGGAGGCAGCCCCGTCGTCCAAGCCCAGTCGCTTGTGCCAGCAACGAAGTTTGATGTGGCGGATGTTCACCCAAGCGCTAAAGGCGGGCGTCAGTTTTTCAATGACGGGCTCTTGCAGCGGGGCAGGTACATGGCAAAGAACGCGACGATGCTGGATTTGATTTCGACGGCTTATGGCGTTGAGGAAGACAAAGTGCGGGGCGGGCCGAGCTGGCTGGAGAGAGACCACTTCGATGTGATCGCGAAAGTGCCGACGGGAATTACGACGGAAACTGTGAAGCCACTTCTGCAAGCGTTGCTGGCGGAACGATTTGGTCTGGTAGTGCATCCGGACAAGCGGCCTATGGCGGTTTATGCGTTGACGGTGGGTAAGGGCAAACTGAAATTGAAGGAAGCGGCAAATGCGAGCGACAGCGCTTGCGTGCCGCGTGTTGACCCGCCGAACCCGACGCCGACTTCGATGATCACGCTCATCATCACGTGCCACAACATGTCGATGGACGCGTTTGCTACGACGCTGCACCAATTCGCTGGCGATTATCTGACGAATCTGGTGACGGACTCAACCGGGCTAAAGGGAAATTGGGATTTCGAATTGAGATGGAATCCGAGCGGAGTGCTGGGACGGGCAGGCGCGGACGGTGTCAACATATTTGAGGCGGTGGATAAGCAACTCGGACTGAAGCTGGAATCGCAGAAGGCACCGCTTGATGTGATCGTGGTGGACAGCGTGAATGAAAAGCCGACGGATAATTCGCCGGAAGTTGCTGCAAGTTTTCCGCCTGCGCCACCCGCGGAGTTTGAAGTAGCGGTGATCAAACCAACTCCGCCGGACGAACCGCCAGGCGGAAACATCGCTGGCGGAGAAATTAGTTTGCAATCCATACCGCTGAAATTCCTGATTTCATTTGCTTGGAATCTGAATCCGAACGACAAAGAACAGTTGGCGGGCGCGCCAAAGTGGCTGGACACCGCAAAGTGGGACATTCTTGCAAAAACATCGGCCGACGTCGCGGCTGCACCGACCGCAGTGGGAGCGGGGAATACACCGCAGATAGATACGGATGACATTCGACATATGCTCCAAGCGTTGCTGATTGAGCGCTTCAAGATGAAAGTACACACAGAAGACCGCGAAGTGGCGGCTTACACATTGACGGCGATGAATCCGAAAGTGAAAAAAGCGGATCCGACGAATCGTACCGGCTGCAAAGAAGGCCCGGGACCGGATGGAAAAGATCCACGAGTCGCGAATCCAATTCTTGGGCGGTTGATGAGTTGCTCGAACATGACGATGGCACAATTTGCGGAAGCTCTGCAACAGCAGGCGGGCGGATATATTTTTAGCCCGGTGAAAGATGCCACCGGTCTTGAAGGAGCATTTGATTTTACGCTGAGCTTTAGTCCGGCCGGTCTGGTGAATCCCGGCGGGGACAATACGGCGCTTCCCAGACCGGCGGGTGACGCAACCCCGGCGACTGATCCAAGCGGAGCGCTCTCACTTTTTGACGCAATTTCCAAACAGCTCGGACTGAAACTGGAAAAACAGAAGCGAATGGCGCCCGTGCTGGTGATCGACCACATCGACGAAAAGCCGACGGACAACTAAGTCCGAGCCAATCAGGTGATGGTGGCAGCAAAAACTCTTGCCAAGATGTATTCCATCTTTCGTACCTCTATTGCCCACCTCTTTGGCTTTCGGTTGGTCGGTCGTTGGTGGCGCTGGCATGTCCGTTCAATGTGCAGCTCGTGTTGGAACGCACGGAGATTGAATGCTGGAGATCGTCAGAGTTGTACGAGTTTGCTCATAAGCAGACTCGCGCGCTTTTAGAGTCCGCTAACGATTTCTATTGCGCCTTGTAGTTGTGCATCTTCGCCTGCCGCTAGGGATTCCGGAGAGTTCTCCACCGCTACGTCGGGTTCTACTCCTTTGCCTTCAATGCAATCGCCCTGCCACGTGTACCAACCCGCGACCGGCATGCGGAGAACGTATTCACCGGGCAGATTAAAATTCGCGCCGCCAAGTACTTCTCCTGCCGTTCTGGTGCCAACTATTGTGCCGAGATGATTTTCTTTTGCGAAACTGGCGACCATTTCTGCGGCGCTATGCGAATGCTCGTTAATTAGTACAACGATGCGACCGTGGAACGGCTGAGGGCCGAGTCCCTCGGTTACAAGAACCATCGACCGATCTCGTTGGAGGATTTTGAAACGGAGCGCCATCATAAGCAGCTGTAGTTTTGTGGATGGAATCTTCCCAAGGCGAGCTAACTTTTCTTTTTTGTATCCATTGCGAAGCCGCTGTCTTGTAAGACTGTGACCTATCTCCAATTTGCCGGGAGTGAGGTAGCTCATGAGCCGCAAGGAACCTAATCCGCCGCCGATGTTACCTCGAAGGTCCACGATCAATCGCCGGATGCCGGAAGCTTTCAGGTCGCGAGTAGCGGCGTCGAGGTCTCTCGCGAAATCCAAACCTACAGTGCCCGGAAACGTTGCTACTTTCACCAGTCCAATCGTCGGAGCAGCTACTCGATGTGAAAGGCTGCGCGGCTCGATCATCGGCGGTCGATCTTTCGCCGCTCGATTAGGAACTTCTATAGTGAGTTCACGCGTGGCGCCCGCGAGCGTGCCGATCTCAATTTTGTGAGTACCGCCGATACGAAAATTTGCGGACGTGGGCGGCGTCAGCGATTGAGAGTCTATGGAGAGTAGCAGTTCTCCCGGCTTAATCCCAGCTTGAAATGCCGGCCCGTCTTCGATTACATCCACAAACATCCATCGCTTTCCGTCAAGGGTCGGTATCGCGCGCAAGGTAGCGTTGATGGAGTAAGGGGCCGGGACGAGATCGCGGCGCTGATGAAAAAAAGCCGTGTGACTACTGCCAAGTGCCCTGAGGAGATCGCTGACTCCGGCTTCAAACTTTTCCCTGCTGTCCGTTTCGATGAGAGCAGGCGTGCGTGCATCCACGAGCGAAAGCCACGGTCCATAGTCCTGATTCGTGTTGGTGACATTGATATGACGTTCGGGAACGAGCTTTTTGAGAGTGCTCAAGATTTTCGTGCGATCAATCGAAGTAAATGAAGTAGGTGCTGTGGTCTGTTGGCTCGACATGACTCTCTCCTAGTTCGTCGGAATCGATTTCTTGATGCTGACTGGACGGTCTCCCAAACCTTCTAACCTGAAACTGGCCCAATAGTATGGAACTGCTTGCGCGCCGTAAGTCTTGAGCATGTCCCGTTTCGCTGCGGTCAATGCAAAAGCGGCTGTATTTCCTTCAGAGAGGTGAGCATAAAAACGTTTCATCAGATAGAGCGTCGAGGTGTCATCAATAGTCCAAAGCGTCGAGACTACGGTCTTTGAACCTGACAACAAAAATGCAAGCGAGAGATTTGCAATACCTTCTTCGCCTTGCAAACTTCCGACGGCTGTATCGCACGCGGACAATACGACAAGCTCAGCATTTGTACGAAGTCGGACGATCTCGCCCGCTTCTAGAATTCCGTCGTCCGAAGATTGGGAGTCGCTGAGGAAAATGAGCGCCGCCCGATCAGGATGTTTCTCATCAGCAAAGCCATGAACCGCTAGATGAATAATTGAATGTTGTTCCAAGTCGGCGTGCTCGAAACCGGACTTAGTTGCATTCGCGCCAATCAATAGAGTATTGCCGCCACTTTGGACGGCGGCGTCCGCCGCGAGAACTTCTTCTTTGGACGCCGGGAGATTGACCAAAGGCGTGGTGGTGTAACCACGCAGCGTTGCTAACTTATTTAGTTCTTCTGCGTGCTCGTAGGGAATACCGCCAACGCCGAGTAATCCTTGTTGCGCTCGATTATGCGGCGCAGCGGAATTCATCAAATACATTCCAGTGGCGGAAGGTGCGTAGGTAAGTGTGTGTGACTCGACCAAATAGCGGTCATTGCTATCGACAAGAGCGTCGAACGGGAGAAGATGTAATCGACCGTCCGGCACAATGATCAGTCGCTGAACCTTCGCAGCTTCTGGAATGTTTTCAAAAAGAATTCTATCGAGGGTACCGGCTTCCGTCTTGGACGCAGTCTTTGCTTTTAATGTTTTCAAGTATGCCGCAACCAGCTTTTCGATCTTCTCCCGGCTCGCCAGCGTGGCTATGCGGGCGGAGTCGCGGCTGATTACCAAACAATAGGAATGAGGTTCCGCGAGAACGTATTCGAGCATGACAGCATTTGCCGGGACGCTCTCACGCGCGCGCTCCAGCGGAATGGTTTCCCATGGATCGGATTTCCAAGCGTCCGAAGTAGCGATGAGCCAACGTCTTTGTTCAGTGAGAAAAATCTGGTCTCGAAGTTTGCGAATCTGTTCAGCAGAATTGGCTTTTGTTAGTTCGAGATTCAATCGGTTGATCTGTCTTTCGATTTCATCTTCCGCTGGCGTATCGAGCGGTCGCACGCTCGTCAACAAGTCAGTCGTCACGCGACCTCGTGCGTGCTCAACCACGGAGAACGCTTTAGCTGTGTCATTCAAGTGGTCGGCAAGTAGCGCGAAATGTTCAGTGTAGATGGAACTCATCGAAGTGATGAGGCCAACTTTCGCGTTAGCTGATTTAACGTTGCCGATCATTACGTCCAGAATGTCAGACGCGCGATCATAAGTGGCATTGGCCTCGGGATATTTGCCTTGGCTCACCTGCAATTCCGCGAGTGTTTGGAGACGCAGGGGGAGCAGATAGATGTCATTGCTAGTTCGCGTTGATTCGACTGCCGCTGCCGCCAAAGATTCTGCTTTCGACAGATCGCCGTTATTGCGATAGATGTCCGCGAGACTGAGTTGAGCATCGGCTAGCAGTCGAGTGAATCCACCTTTTTGCGCAAGTTGAATTGCTGCGTCCAACTCTTCAATCGCTTTTGATTGCTCTTTCTTTGCGACTGCAACCGTCGAAGCTGTGATGAGTGCGTTCGTCTCCTTCACGTATCTTTGTTTTACGCGAGCTTGCGCGATCAGTTCGTCCGCAACTTGTTGCGCGAGATCGAGTTGCCCTTTTCCCCGAAACGCCTGCAATCTCCCCTGTTGAATAAGAAATTGGTATCCAGCATCTGGATTGGACAATGCAACCTTGAGCGCCTTATCGAAAAATCCGAGCGCATCGTCAAATGCACCTAGCTGGACAAACGCCTGCCCAATCGCGGCCAAGTAGCGTATTTGTGCGCCCGTATCATTAAGAATAGTCGCCCCAATAAGCGCGCCGGAAACCTTCGAGTGCGCTGTACCCATGTCGCCTTCGAGGAACAGCGAGAATCCGATTTCACCTTGCGCGCGGTTTTGCCATTTCTTATCGCCGATGACTTGGGCGACCTTCAGTACCGCCTCCCAATCGCGACGCATCGGTACGGCATCAATTTCTCCGTCAACATCCCCTAAGACCGTCAAACAAAATAACCTGAGGTCGTCGTCGGATTTGAGAAGCGGATTATTCTCCAGCTCGGCACCGAGTTCCTCGGAAGTTTGTGGAAGCGAAAGTTGTTCCATAGTTGAGCGCAGCCGTCCCAAATGTGCGTAGAGAGTGTTCCGGGCATCGGCGCGCGAGTTGTAGATTTGCTCCGCTCGCGTGAACAGCGGTGCGGCGTCTGACCAGTTATATAGGTCCGCAAAGCGAAGAGCTTGTTTGAGTAGCTGATCCGGATCATCCGTGTTCGTTTGACCGTGCGCCGCGACGCACGCGGTCGCGCACATCAACAGGACGAGTGCAATTTTCCGGATGGTCATTTACTCGGTTCCATTCTCTTAGGCAATGCATCTTCTATCGATACTGGTTGAACTAGACGAATGCCCGTCGGCGATTCAACATCGAGATCGTAATGTCCTGCTGTAAGTTGTGTGAGATCTACCTCGAATTGAACAAGCACTTGGCCGTTACTCAGATGTGCTTGCACAGTCTTCGACCAAACGGCCTTGGTGCCGTCTTTCAACGTCACACGATAAGCCCGCTCTTCACTGCCTACAGGAAGAATCAGAGTTAAGTCCAACGGCGAATTTGGAACGCGAATTCGCAGAGATTCGGTTGGTGGACTCTGCGAGCCACGTATCGGAGAAACCTTGCCTAGATCAATGCTAAACGGCGAATACACCGCCGCCTGCTCGACCGCCGGTGTGCGGCCCGGCGTGTTGTGCACCTCATTCGGTGGCGAATTCGGCTGTCGCACCCGGCTGAATAAGATTCCTGCGACGATGGCGATAATTGCAGCGCACGCCACCAGAGTTCCGGTGAGCACGGGATGTGTTTTCGGCCACGCTGACAAACGATTCCAAGAAGATTTTTCTCCCGCAGCTTTTTGTAATTTCAGCTCGGCGAGCAATTCCGAGTAACGCGCAAAACACGGCGAGCAACTTGCCAAGTGTTCCGTGACTGACGTTTCACTCAGACTCGGTTTGAGCGCGAGAGATCGGAGTGCACCATCAGGTGGGCATCCCTGCCGCTCCGGATTGGGAAAACCATCCGAGAGATAGGAGCGCGCAAAGTCGAGCAACTCGTTATCCTTTTTCTCGAATTGTGTGCGATCTTTCATCGTGATTCTCATTCTTCAGTACTTCTTCCTATAATTTCCGTACCCCATATCAACGTTCTCTCGCTCCGAGTTTTTGTCGGATCTTATGAATCGCCTGATTAAAGTGTTTTTCAGCGGCGTGACCTGAAATGCCGTGAGACACGCCAATTTCTTTCCATGAAAAACCCTGAACGCGGCGATAAAACATGTCTCGCGTCATGGAATCACTTCTTGTCAGGAGTTCATCAACGAGAATCTTCAAATCGAGACTCGGCTGTGGATGAATTGGTTTGTGAGACTCCAGGGAATTCAATCGCGCGGAATCTTCAAGAATTAACTGTCGCTTCTTCGCTTTGTTTATCCGGCGAATGAATGCGCGGAACAGATATGCTGGGATGTCACGAACAGCGTTGTCAGAGAAGCGGCCCTTCGACTCAATTGCTCGCGAAACTGTAGCGGCGGCCTGTTCCAAAAGTGTTGTCGCGACGGCGGGATCAATGAATAATTTTTCGGCATGATAAATCGCACGACGCGCGATCTGTTCGGCGGCGTCGAGCACCACTGGGCTTATCATTCGCCCAAGGCGATCAACAGGGTTGATTTGCAGGTTACGATCAGGCGACCGCGCGCCTCGATCCATAATGATTCACCCTGAGCCTAAACGCGCACGGCAATACAGGAATTGAACGAGCCGATTCAAATGCTCCTACATCGCACTTTCCACATTGCAATCAATTGGTCGGCTCCGCCATTTCGCCCAGACAGCGAAGCCGGTATTGCGCTTATTTAGTCAGAGTACCTACTTCAGTCAAAACCTCACCTGTTATCAAGAATATTTCTGGGTAAATCTATAACCAGTACTGATGCAGTCTCTTGACGGAAGGTTTTATCTTATGACACCGCAATAGCTCGCCAAGTTCCCGTTCTACGTCGTCTAAATCGTTCTTCAATCAGTACGGAACACGTGGTTGGGGGTACCCCGGTTCTGTGAATCGGGGATCTCCGGTGGCGCACTCCGACGCCGGGAATCTCGCCCTACTTGACTCCGCTCCTCACCTCATAGTTCGCCGGTCACCGCCTCGAAAATATGGTATAATTAGTACACTTTTAGTTGAATCCCGCGAAGCTTTGCGAGGTCACAATGGACTTCCTCCAGCCCAGGGCCCGCAAGAAAATCATACGCACTACCTTGTATGGCGATCAGGAATTCAGCAAATGGGAACTTGAAATTCTGCATACCCCGATCGTACAGCGCCTATACAATTTGAAACAGCTTGGATTCACAGACCGTGTTTATCCCGACGCAGTTCATTCGCGATTCAATCACATCCTGGGAGTAGCAGAAGTTGTGGAGAGGATGGCGGTGCGGGTCCAGGCATGGCTCAAGGAGAATCCTAGCGTTAGCTTTAGATACGCTGTAGCCAACCACGATCCTCAGGAGACCGAAGAAATCAATGCTGGTGCGCTTGGCGACCTCCTGCGAGAACGTATAACGGTTGTAAGACTTATGGCTCTTCTGCACGACCTGACACACGCCGCGTACGGTCACACCCTTGAAGATGAGGTGTGCCTCTTCGAGGAGAAGCACGACAATCAGCCGCGCCAGCAACGTTTTTTCGATGCGCTCATCGCGCAGCTTCTATATATCTGGCTCACCGAACTTCGGATTAGTGACGCCGATCCCGAAGTCCTGGACGCGCTGTGCGGTTTAACCTTCAGAACGCAGGATGTATTTGAGTGGAGCAGTAAGATAGCCGAAAAACTTTCGCCAGCCGAGCGGAAGTACCTGGCGACGCTGTTACGCGAACTCGAACTCGCGATGGTGCTGCTCGCCCATATTGATTTTATACATCAAGATACTTCCGGAAAGCAGCCGGATCGTCCTTCGCTACTCGTAGACGAAGTTGCTCGCCGTATCTGCGACAAAGTGGAGCCAATGACTTTTGTCGTCCACAGGGATGCGTACTTGGTGGACATGGTTGGCAACACGATCTGTGCCGATCTACTGGACTACGCAAAACGTGATGCCGTCAACGCAGGTTTGAAGACTCAATTCGATGACCGCCTTGTGCGATACCTAGCAGTAGTCTCCGTAGACCACGAGTTGTCGCCGACAGGAATGCCGTGTATCCGACTCGCCATTCAGTTCTTCACCGACAAGATGCGCCACGATGTCCTCTCCGAAATGAGCGCCGTATTGAAGGCGCGCTACCTAATTAACGAACGAGTCTTATTCCATCCAACGAAATGCGCCGCCGGCGCGATGCTCGGGACGGCGGTTCAGCTTTTAGGGCTTGAGCACCTGCCTCACTGGATGCAGGCACTCGGAGATCAGGAATTTTTAGTTCAGCTCAGCCACATAGCGGAGTCACTGGCGGCGATTCTAGCAATCGCCGAGAAGTCCATCAGCAAAGAATGGACAGCGATCAGGGCGGACCTTCGCCGTGACTCGAAGATAAACGAAATTGTGCAAATCAGTCTCGGCAAAATTTTGGACGCCGAACAAATTGAAACCGTGATTAACCAGTTGGGCGTTGACATCGTGCGCCGAAGAATTACCGGAGCCCGCAAACTACTTTGGCGACTGTCCGCTCGACGCTTTCCGAAGCTGGTGTACCGTCTTCGGGCGGGGCTACAACACAGCGGTGGAGAAGGCGACGAGACGCTCGCTGGCGAATACTGCCAACCCGTCGTTCGTTACGAACTAGAGCGCGAAATCGAGACGAAGTGCAACCTGCCGCCAGGATCCATCGTAGTGCATTGTCCTCGCCGAAAGACCTCAATGAAAGTGGCCGAAGTATTGGTCGTCGGAGCCGATCTCACTCGCGTAGCAAAGCTACGGGATGTGACCTCCGTGAGCCCTGAAGATCTGGAGCCGTATCAAACAGAGATCAGAGCAATCGAAAATATGTATCGATCCATCTGGCAATTCCACGTTTATCTGGACCATACATGGGCCGATAAACAACCAGTGATTGAATGGGTTTTAGAGGAAAGGTTAGCTTTTCCAAACGACAAATTATTTGGACAAGAGCTCGCTGCTGAGCACGCCAGCGCTTACGCCCTACTTGCGAATGAATTGAAAGGTGAAATTGCGCCCGATCGGCTTTCCGAAATCATTAAACGCGTCGATCAGGAGCAAGATTTGATCAGGTTGGGGAATGAAGGCAACGAAGCGGAACTGCGCGAGAGGCTCCTCGCGATAATCCATGACGTGAACGCTCAGGCCGCGGCGGAATCGGCAATAGAACACGTCCTCACGTCCGATGATGAGTCAGCGACGGATGAATCCGCCGAGGTTATTCTCACCGTTAAGCTGGAGCAAGAGCTGCCGTTGCCTGACGAGGATCGTTTCATAATGATTTGCAAGAATTATTTGAAACGCGACTACCCCAAGGATGAATCTAGAGTGAAGAACTGGTATCGTATGGAATTGCCATCATGGACCGGCGCGCAACGCTCTGTGTTTCTGTCTGAGTTCGAGGAGAGCGTGTCGAATACACCTGCTGGCGAACAGCGCCGAGCGACTTCGGAGCGCGATACGCCAGAAGCAAAAATGTTCGCATTCCTTGACAACCTAGTTTCTAAGCATCGCGGTAGGTGAGGTTTATTTAAGATTTGTGCGCTATGGTTAACGAAAATGTTCTTTCCGACAAGATTAGGTCACTGCTCTCGCAGTGTGCGAAAGTGAAAGGCCCTCTTGAACCTCCGATAGAACCTGCAAGCCTCGCAGATCTGTGCGGCGTTCTCGCGATCGAGCATCGCCCAATGATTCCCGAAGCAGTTTTGGCCCAAGTTCAGGGCGGATTCACAATATATCTCCAAGACAATTTTATTCATCGACCAAACGCTCGACGCCGTGAGCGATTCACGATAGCACACGAATTAGTCCACACCTTTTACTACGATCGAAATGGCGGCGTTCCCAGAAGAAAAAGAGGTGCACCACGGGGACAGACACTGGAGAGTTTGTGCCACGATGGGGCCCGTCAAATTCTAGTGCCAGAAGGTCTACTAAGGCGGGAACTGCGGGTGAATGGCGATGTGGCCTCAGCCGAACGAATTCTTCGGCTGGCCGACATGTTTGATGTATCGCCGCAGGTCATAATTATGCGCCTACATGAGCTTGACGTCATCGAGGACCCAGGCTTTGCAGCCATACTTGTCGACGCGCCGGATGGTGGTAGACAACAGATTCAGGCTGCGTGTTACGGACCTCTACTCCTTTGTAGTGCGATAAAACCAAAGCGAGGTTCGGATTTTGATTCTTGGGTGCTCCCGTTGCTAGATCCAAAGAGGCCCGACGAGGCGACGTGGACACACAAGACCCGAACCGCCACAATCACTGCAAAGAAGCTGTATCGATCAAATCGTTCTTTCATCCTGGAGTTACGGTTCGGACGTGCTGAACCAATGCTTGCCTAGTTAGCTTCGCTTAGCTTACTCGATGGATTTGCAGATATTAACCGCCGAAGATGTTCTCAAGATACACGAGTATCTTGTGCGGGATTTCGCGAGCACCAGCGACCCAATCGACCCCCCAGGCGCCAGAAGCATGGCCCTTCTAGAATCGGCAGTGGGCCGTCAGGTAGTTGGGCTGGAGAACACTCTAAAGTACCCGAAACCAATCGACAACGCGGCGACACTGACATACGGAATATGCTCCGACCATCCGTTTCACAATGGAAATAAAAGGGCCGCATTAGTAGCCATGCTCGTGCATCTGGACAGAAACAAACTTTCGCTGTTTGAAATTCGACAACCAGATTTGTACTCGATGATTCTGGATGTCGCCAAACACACTCTTCTGACAAGCGGCCGCCAGAGGGAGAAGACTGAGAGGGTTAGTTCCGACGACGAAGTTAAGGCAATTAGCCACTGGATTTCAGCGCACGCAGACAAGGTGACCCGCGGTGAAAAGCCCATCACCTATAAGGAACTCCGCTCCATACTGCGTAGTTTCGGCTATGAAATGGAAAATCCGAAGGGCAACATAATTGAGATCGTAAGATATGAGGTCCAAAAACAGGGCCTCTTTCGGCGAGAAAAGACTCTACGGCGGCACGTAACGGCCATATCATTTCCCGGAGAGGGGAAGACCGTCGCTATAAGGGATATTAAGTTCGTTCGGAAAACGTGCCATCTCACCGAAGAATACGGAGTAGATTCTACGTCATTTTATAACGATACCGTCGTTATTGATGCCTTCATAAATCGATATCGCACGATTCTTCGCCGTCTGGCAAGAAAGTAACGATCGGGCGGGGCGGGTGGCGCATCCTTGCGCAGCGAGGGTGGGGCCGGTAATTTGTTGATGGTTGCAAAAAACCCCTCGAAGCGGAAGCGCGGGTAGTAGAGGTAGCAAATGAGTCCGCTACGAAATGTGGCGTCAAAAAAATCTTACATCGCAACGATTACCTGTCCTCTTCGTGCACATTCCTCAAAAAAGGCGATGCCAACTGATAGCTGTCTTTACTTCTATAAGTGCCTCGGATGCGGAGTGATACTCAGGCCGAAGATGGGCGATTGCTGCGTATTTTGCTCTTACGCCGATTTGCCGTGCCCGTCGAAGCGATCGAAGAGGCTAAATTGAGAGGGCGGATTTTCCGCCGTCGCTAAAGCTATGGCGGATCCAGAGGACCGGAGTAGCCGGTTCTCAAAACAAAAGGGCCCCGGCTTTCGCCGAGGCCCTTTGGGTCGCCGGTGCTCAGTAAGGAATGTCCGTTGCTTCGGCATCGGGCGGCAGAGATTCTGCCGCCTGCCCGCTTTTCACGCGGTTCAACTTGCGAATAGATTGTGCTTTGACCAGCCAGAACGTGATCTGTACTGGGGTCGCGTTCTTGCCCTTGCCAATCTTCTTCTCGTAAGTGCTGCTTACGAGCATGCCTTCGATGTAGATGTGATCGCCCTTCTTCAGCTTCGCTACGGCATATTCGCCCAAGCCATTCCAGGCGATGATGCGGTGCCAGTCTGTCTTGGAATGCCACTCTTCGTCCGCACCTTTCCATGCTCGCTTAGTCGCGAGTGAAAAGACGGTATACTTGCGATCTGACTCCTTCGCGGACTTTTGCTCTGGATTCTTGCCGAGATAGCCGATTAGATGAACTCTGTTTTGATACATTTTGTTTCTCCGTTTCTGCCCTTGTAATTGGGGCACCTCGGAGCGAGTGGATTCTGCTCCCAAGGCGAGCGTCTGCATTTCGGGAGGGACACAAGAAATCTTCATCGCTGTTTTAGAAGATTTGTTGGGAGGAACCGGAAAAGCAGAAGACGCGAAGTCCGCCGGGCGCAGGAATTATCCCGAAGCAGTGCCCAATGGAGAGGGTGGAAACGGAAGGACTGTATCGATTCAAGTCCATCACCCATCGAGTAGCAAGAAAATCCAGCGCCAGCAGCGAGACTTGAATGAACTTTTTGCAGATTCAGAAGGTGCGCGAGTTCGAAAAGACTGTTGCCTTCTTGCGGGAAACCCTATAAAAGATTGAGTTGTGTTTGGCGCGAAATTGTTCGGGAGTGCACCCACAGCAACGGAAGACGAATCGCCAACTCCAAAAAAAAGCACTCGTTTGTTAACCCCACGGATTGGGGACTATCATTCCACATGAGTTCCGCGCGCCATCTGATAAACCTTCTGAAGACCCACGTACGTGGTGATGAACAGGAATTCATGTCCGTTGCCATGGAAGTCGCTGCGCGTGAAGCACGTCAAGGTCACATGAAAGTGGCCGAACAAATCCGCGATCTTGTTGACCAAGCGAGAGCTAAGGCGACAATTGCGCAAAAGCGAGTCGGTTCAGTTGTTGTTCTTCAGCCGCGGGGAGATATGGCAAATCTTCTCTCCGTAGATCAGCCCACGCTAAGGCTTTCTGGCATGGTGCTGCCGGAGTCCCTTGAGAAACGTTTGCGTCGGGTGTTACTGGAGCAGCGGCAAAAGACCAAATTGCACAAGCATAATTTGGAGGTAAGACGAAAGCTGCTTTTCTTGGGGCCTCCTGGTACTGGCAAGACAATGACGGCGGCGGCCCTCGCTGGCGAGTTGCATCTACCTCTTTTTACAATTCTACTAGAGGGTGTAATCACAAAGTTTATGGGTGAAACTGCCGCCAAGCTCAAATTGATATTTGAAGCCATGATGGTCGAAAAAGGCGTATACCTTTTTGACGAATTTGATGCAATTGGCGCACGGCGCACGCAACTAAATGACGTTGGCGAAATACGGCGTGTTCTGAATTCCTTCTTACAGTTGCTCGAAAAAAACGACTCAGATAGCTTAATCATTGCGGCTACGAATCATCCTGACCTCTTGGACAAGGCGCTATTTCGCAGGTTTGACGATGTCCTCGAGTATCTGTTGCCGGATGAAAAGACAGCTCTTAAAGTCGTCGAGGCGCGGCTTGCACGGTTCGACGTCAGTGACCTAGATTGGAAGCGCATTTGCGCCGAAGTTGGAGGTCTCAGCCAAGCCGAGCTTGTTAGAGCGAGCGACGAGGCTGCCAAACACTCAATTTTGCAAGGTACAGATCGTATTCACACCGAAGATTTGGTGGGCGCGCTGCATGAAAGAAAAGGCGCGTCCCATTCGGCTGGTCGGTAAGGCGCAGCGACATGCCTGAGCTTCCGCGAGATCGCTCCCATTTTTATTTCCAAAACATAGGTCGGCCAGAACAATACACGACAAGGCAGCGCCCGAGAACTCCGCCCCCTCCTGCTAGAGTTCGAGAAACCCATGCGAGAGCGCTTGAGGTCGCGCTAAATCGTGCTATCGAGGGTGCGCGTGCGAGAGCAGAAGTGCGTCCCCCTGAAGAGGCAGCCTCCGGAGGGTTTTATCTCCAATTTGAATTGCCTCCCGGAAATTCGGAATTCGTACAAAACATAGAAAACCGCACCAAGGGGATCGAACTAGTTTCTGTGAGACAGACTGACGACAATACTCCAGCGTTCGCAACCGTGTTTGTTCCCTTCAAGTCTGCAATTTACTTTCAGCGCGTCCTCGATGAATACCGCAATCAACTCACCGAGATAACCCAACGTCCACGTCACGAAGCACTCGTTAATCGCATAGATTCGATTGCTCTTGCTGCCACCCGCGCACTATTCACCGATGATGAGAATCTGCTCCCGGTTCAAGATGCTCAAACTTGGTGGGAGATATGGATACGAAGTGGCTTTGTCGAGCAGTTTCAGGCGGTTGCGCGCGCTTTACAGGTGAATTTAGCTGAAGGTCAAATCATAGATTTTCCGGAAAGAGAAGTCTTCCTCGCCCAATGTGACTTCGAGACGCTCGGCCGGCTGATGGCGAGGACTGATGCGATGGCCGAAATTCGGCTGGCTAGGGATACGCCTGCTTCATTTCTTGAGATGAATAATATAGAACAGGCGGATTGGGTTCGAGATCTTCTAGCTAGGGTTACGGCCCCAGGCAGTGAAGCCGTGGCTGTCTGCATCCTCGACAGCGGGATTACACAGGCGCATAGCCTTCTTTCGGTGGCGCTCAGTCCGACAGATGTTCACACATACAACCCGACATGGGGAACGAACGACAGTGCAATTTGGCAGGGGCACGGGACGGCGATGGGTGGAATTACCCTGTACGGCGATTTGAAATCTGCTTTACTTACGAACAGTCCAGTTACGCTCGTTCATCGTCTCGAGTCGGTCAAGATGCTGGACCCAAATGGGGTTCAGCATAATCCAAAGCTCTATGGTGTTGTTACCAGCGAATGTGTTTCGAGAGCTGAAGTTGCCGCACCACAACGTTCGCGTGCATTTTGTATGGCGGTTACAGCCGGCCTTAACGTGGAGCACGGCAAACCGTCGTCGTGGTCATCCGCTGTAGACAAAATCTGTTTTGGAGATGAAAACGCAAGGCGCCTGTTTTTTATTTCCGCAGGCAATGTTGATCGGGAGAACATTCCTGCTATCAACTACCTTAATAGGAATGATGTTGAGCCCATCCTGAACCCCGCACAAGCATGGAATGCCGTAACGGTGGGCGCATATACGGAAAAAAACGTGATCGTCGATCGGACATTTGATGGATGGACGCCGCTCGCACCGAGCGGTGAGCTATCTCCGACAAGTCGAACTTCTTTAATATGGGAAAAGCAGTGGCCGATTAAACCGGATGTCGTTTGCGAAGGTGGAAATTGGGCGACAGACGGTCAACAAGTTGACTGTCCAGATGACTTGGCCTTATTGACAACGCATCATCAACCGCAATTGAGGCAGTTTTCCGTATTGGGTGATACTAGCGCGGCCACTGCAATGGCGGCGAATATGGCGGGTCACATTCTAGCTTCGCGTCCCCAATCGTGGCCTGAGACCGTTCGAGGGCTGCTTGTTCACTCGGCTGAATGGACAGCAAGGATGACGGAACATCTATCTCGACCGGCAAGGCGTCAAGAAAAACTTGTTTTGTTGCGTCGGTACGGGTACGGCGTGCCGAATATTCAACGAGCAATCTATAGCAGTTTGAATGACGCGACATTCGTTGTTCAGGATTCACTTCAGCCGTTTTGGCGCGCTCCCGACGGAGGCATCAAGACTCGGCACATGCACTTGCATAGCTTGCCTTGGCCACGCACTGAACTCGAGCTCCTCGCAGAAACGGAAGTTGAGCTTCGGATGACCCTCTCATACTTTGTTGAACCAAATCCTGGAGAGCGTGGCTGGGTTAGGAGGCACCGATACGCTTCACACGGGCTGCGGTTCGCAGTTAAGCGAAGCGTGGAATCCATTGATGAATTTCGAGCGCGTATAAATCGTGCAGTGGAACTCGAAGAGCAAGGAGCGCAAGTAGATGTAGGACCCGATGGCTGGTTTTTGGGTACGCTTCGAGACACAGGGTCAATCCATTCTGATTATTGGAGAGGAACTGCGGCTGAATTAGGACGACGCGATGCGATCGCGATCTATCCGGTCGGCGGATGGTGGAAGGAGAAGCGAGCATTGCAGCGCTACGACAAATCAGTTCGATACTGTCTAGTTGCCTCTCTTCGCGCAGTCGCAGGAGCAATCGATATTTACACGCCAATTCAAACCGCCATTGCAGCAGCAGTCCAAATTGAAGTATGAAGAGTCCGTTCGTGTCAGACAATCTGCACCGCGTTGCTCAAACGGTCGGCGCGGAGATTTCCTCCGCGTCGATTGCCTTGAGAATTCGAGTGGCAGTTTGCTGGATATGTTCGAGGCTCTCTTTCAGAAGTTTCGCATCACCCTCGTAAAGTTGAATGTAATCTTGGGCTGCTGAGCCTGTCTCAAGACCAATTCCGCTGCACACGACGAATGAAACGGCCTCCGCTTCTGTTTCACGGACGCGCTTAGTCGTCTTCGCTCGACGCTGGTCACGATGCAACAGCTCGTGCGCGAGTTCGTGCGCGAGCGTTGCAAAGTCTTCAGCCGGAGACTGGCCGGGCAATAATGTAATCTTGCCTCCTGACGATCTTCCACGCGCCGGAGCAATGTCTTCTGAGTATTCGAGAGTGATGTCTTGCTCGGTGACGAGTTTGCCTAGCCGCTCGCGGTATTCACTTGGATTCCCATTCACGCTGTTGAGTTGAGGAAGCTCTTTACCATCCGTTTGGCTGATGTCGAACACGTATGCCGCGCGAAAGCCGACTGGAGTTGACGATTCATCGGTTTCGGTTTGTTCCGCGCTTGAATTCTTCGCTCGAACGATTGGAGCGAGAATCATAATGCCCTGTTCGCCTTTCTTCACGAAACGTCCCAGCGTGCGCCACGCGTTATATCCAGCGACGTAGCTCGCAGTTGGATTTTGTGTCGCGATTAGCATTACGTTCCGCAAGCTGTAGCGATGGAAGCGGCCAATTGCGGCGAGGTAGTTCTTGAGCGTTTGGCTTTGGCCCTGTTCGAGAGCCTGACTGAGTTGCTCGATGGCTTTGTTTGCGATTTGTTTGGCTTGTTCGATTTTCATTTTGTGTTCTCCTGTTTCGGGGAGTTCTTGCTCCCTTCACAAAGGGCAGAGGGAGTAAGAACGCGAAACAGGAAACAGCAGCGGAGAGGTTGGCGCGTTCAGGTCGAAACGGATGGCACGCCGGAGTGACACAGACTTTTCGTGGCGCGATGCGTGCTAGTGCAGACCGGAGGCGCATCGTTTTGCGCGCCGGGACGCGGCAATCTCGTAGCGCAGATTTATTCCGAACAAGCCAAACCACAAGCAAACAAGCGCATGGAAGTAGCGGTCAAATAAATACGGCCACTTGAGTGCCCGGTAGTGGGTCAATTTGAGATAACTGGCGGGAAGTGACGTGAAATGGTTGGAAATGACGCTATTTAGGCGGTTCGTTCCCACCGAATGTCTATGTGGTCTCCCGGCATGAATAGCTTGTCGTACCGCCATTCCCCCGAACACACGAAATTTTCCTGACTAGCGGTTATTCTTAGCTTATCGGAAGATTTTACGGTAAGCGATAGGCCAATCGTCGGGTACTTGAAATACAACGAAAATACGCCAGAACGGAACGGGCGCTGAACTCGATATTCGTATTTGAGCCCGCACACCCCGTCTGGTGCGATCCTGATAGGTTTGCCTTTGTATGCGAGGGCCTTTGGTTCTTTTGGGTCGGGGGTTAGGACAGCGTCTTGGCCGTATTGTGGGTCGTCCAGACAAATCACTCTATCCAGCGAAGGATACTCCGTCATTTCAAAATCCATAGCAGGCTCAAAGCATAGCGTGTACTGCGTTGCGTTTCTGATTCTAAACTCTTGTTCTATGTTGAAAAGAACGTCATCGCCTGATTCTGAAACCACGCAACGAATTTTGTTGTCTGTTCTGTACCATTCCGTTGTTTCGACAATATGCTTTAGTCGCTCTTGAATTTTTTCTGGGAGCTTAAAACCCAGCATGTGGTGAAAAATATCGAGGGCTGTCTCCCGTTTAGTTCTTCCCTTTATGTAGGGGTCAACGGTAACAGTTAGAACCCCAGAAATTAATATTGCGGTTCCAAAATCTCTTGCGATATTTTGCCGCCAAAATCCTAACATTAGCGAACCAACGACAATCAGAAGTATACCGACTACTATGCCGCTATATTTCTTCCAAAAATTAACCAAAGCATTTCGCCACATGCCGTCTTTTTGCTCCGAACGAGCGCCTAGCATACGCGAGACTAGGAAATCTTGCCATGTTGGTGAAATCACTTTTCCTCTAGTAGTTTGACCATATCCTCAACATCCAAAACGTGGTCTGTAATCCCTGCCGCCAGTGAAATTTCAAACTGACCCACTACCGAGTGGCCATAAGCGTTGGCAACGCCGGAGACCTCGTACATAATGCTTTGGCTGTCTAACGGAATTCGCTCGAAAATTGGCTAGCAAGAAAGATCCCGCCGCCGTCAAGCTTGGACGGAAGGGTGGGAGGGAGATCGCTAAACGCGGGTCTGAGTATTTTAGAAAGCTTCAGGCGAAGCGAAAGATGCGTAGGGGCGGTCGGCCTCCCAAGTCCAAGAAATCTCGATGAAGAGTTGATTGCTAAACAACGAGCGCTCGTTGTATAATTAAGTACGATGTTCAGTGAGAAATGGCGGCGGAAATGGAAGGGAGAAACTCATTATGATTATCGGCGACCGCTTACGGATCATGCGCGAAGAAAAGGGATTTTCGCAAGGTGAAATTGAAAAGCGGACGGGTTTGCTTCGATGCTATGTGTCTCGTGTTGAGAACGGTCACACTATTCCATCCATCGAAACCTTAGAGAAGCTCGCGCGTGCACTAGAAATCTCGCTGTATCAACTCTTCTATGACGGTGAAGAGCCGCCGGCGCTTCCGAATCTTTTGAAGCGGCGCACCGCTGACGAAATCGTCTGGGGTAGTTCTGGCAAGGAAGGCCGTTACTTGATGCGTTTGCGACTACAGCTTGGCAGCATGGAAGAGGCCAAGCGTAACTTGCTTCTCCTCCTTGCCCAAAAAATGATGATGAATAGAAAGCGCCCAAATGTAGAGCCGAAGCTGGCAGCACGGAAATAGCTCCGCTCCCAATTGGATTCAGTTGGAGTAAGTATCTAAATAGCCGGTCTGTAAATGTGTTCTCAGACGTTCGCTAGAAGATTCGCATGACTCGAAATGTCGATGGTTTTCTTGCGGTGTCATTCCTGTGTCGAGACACACTCCAATCACTCGATGAGAAACTCTAGCCTAACTTGCCGTTTCGGCACGCGTGAGGCTGTGGCTAGCAGGACTCTCTCCACTTCAACGGCGGCAACTCTGAATTCGCGGTTTGTTTCAGGAAATTTCTGGCGGGGTCCGCTGCTCGTTCTTTTCCCCCCTCAATGTGTTCGACGGCCTCGGACGGCGCAATCCAGCTCTTCGTGTTCACGTTATAGACAGACGTTTGGGTAGTGGGTCAGTTTGAACCTTTGGTCATTAGGCCACTTTCCGAAAATCCCGTTTCTCGGGCACCGGCCGAATTGAGATTCGCTGCTGGACCGGGTGGTATACAAGCGCGTCATGCGACAACGGTCAATCGGACCCGGAAATCTCCTCTCGGTCGGGATGGTGGCAACGATCACTCGTCTCTAATACCTCAAAACGCCATCAATTTCTTTAAACACTTCTTCTTTATACCTTTCTTTGCTTATCCAGCAACTGTAATGGGTGAGCTTAATCAGCTTGCGATACTCGCCCTCGTCCAAGTTACGCAGAAGCTTGTATGTGTCGTTACCGAACGCCAATATAATCGGTGCTGTCGCCCGCAGGTCGCGCAATTCTTCTCGGAATTTGTCGACGCTACGTGGAACAAGGTCAGGGTGTGCGTTCAAGTGCTGGATCATTTTCTTGGCATCGACTTCTTTTTGGTCCTTGATGATGTCGGTCATGTAGGCGCCGTAGTAGCGAGAGTCGTTGAAAGCATACCGAATCTTGAACGCACCACCGCCTTTGCCGTGGAAATTAAAAAACGGCTCGGGCGCATCCCTCAGAACCGAAAAGTTCAGCCCAACCATAACGACATCGTTCCTCAGTAAGCTCAAGACGCGAGCGTCGTCGAAGGCGCTCAAGTCGCCCATGTTTGACTTCGGCTTCTTTTCTGATGCATTAGCCCACACAGCCCAACTGGCATAGCTACCGTGCTTTTGTTTGATGTTTTCAAACTGTTGAATGTCGATCACCGGATTTCTCCAATCCTCTCGTTAGTGAGTGGCTCCCGCAATTCTAGGCGGATTGTGCCCTCTCTCGGGGGCATATTCTGATAAGTCGGGTTTTCGGAAACTGACCCCACTACCGACGTTTGTGGGTCCTGCGCGTTGTGCTCGGAAGCAGTTATAATAGAAGATCAGTAACAGCCACGCGGCTATTACCCGAAACTGTGCCGCTCCATTTTCAATTGGACTGTCGGCCGATACAGTCAAGTACTTCCAGGAGTAAGCAGCTCATGGGCAAAACGCTCATAGAAAAAGAGTTGAAGAGATGTGGCTTAGTCGAATCGCTATCAAGAATTTCCGAAACTTTAAGTCCCTGGACGTAAAACTTGGGAAGCACGCCGTTGTGCTCGGTGAAAATAAAGTCGGCAAAACAAATCTGCTGTTCGCACTTAGGCTTATCCTAGACCCTTCTCTCCCTGATTCCGCGCGTCGCCTTCGGCTTGATGATTTTTGGGATGGATTGCCGCGACCCCTGACCGCCGCCGACACGATCGAAGTCGCAGTTGAATTTCGGGGCTTCGAGAAGGATGAAAACCTGTTGGCGGTCCTGGGCGATCACTTGGTGAAACCCGATCCGATGGTTGCCAGGGTCACGTATCGGTTCCAGCCGGTTCCTGATCTGACGAGAGCACCGAAAACTGAGTTGGACTACGAATTCGTAATGTTCGGGGGCAACCGCCAAGACAATATGGTCGGTTACGATTTGCGGCGTTGGATGCCTCTGGATTTGTTCCCCGCTCTGCGGGACGCCGAATCAGATCTCGCCCGATGGTCTCGTTCTCCTTTACGGCCCTTGCTTGATCGCGCCGCAAAAACGGTGGACACAGATGCCCTGGACACCATCGCCAAGGAAGTGCACAAGACAACATCGAAAATCGCGGCGTTACCGGAGTTGGCTTCGGTGGTGAAGGCAGTGAATACCCAATTGACGACAATGGTCGGCAGTAAGCACGCAGTCGAAACGGCGCTGGGGTTTGCGCCGACTGAGGCCGATAGATTGTTGCGCGCCCTGCAATTGATGATCGACGGCGGGAAGCGCGGTATCGCCGAAGCGAGTTTGGGTTCGGCAAACGTTCTCTATTTGGGTTTGAAAGAGCTGGAGCATCGGTATTTGGTTGAAGAGGGGGAACGCCAGCACACGTTCCTTGCCATTGAAGAGCCGGAAGCGCATCTTCATCCGCATTTGCAGCGCCTGATCTACCGGAATTATCTACAGACCCGCGACGAGGAAGAGGAGCCGGTTGATGTCCGTTCCATTCTGTTGACCACGCATTCGCCGAACGTGGCGAGCGTGGCCCCGCTCTCTAACATCGTCGTTCTGCGTCGTGTTCCCGGGAAGAATCACACGATAGGAAAGTCCCTACGAGGATTAAAGCTTGACGAAAAAGATCGCGAAGACATGGAGCGCTATATCGATGTGACGCGTGGCGAGTTGTTTTTTTCCAAAGGAGTGATCCTTGTGGAGGGCGACTCAGAGAAGTTCTTGTTACCCACGCTCGCGAAACTCTACGATCCCGATTTGGATTTCGATAGGCTCGGCATTACGGTTTGCTCCATCGGCGGCACCAATTTTGCGCCGTACGTTCAACTGCTCGGACCCGGGGGACTCGACATTCCTTTCGTAGTCTTGACGGATTTCGATCCGGTAGGAGAGGAGGTTAGCCAGGAAGATGCGGACCCGGACGGTGGTGTCGGAAAGGGTTATGGGCAGAACCGCGTGGTCAATCAGGTTATGAATCACGTACTCGATTCGGAGGAATGGGACAGGTTGTGTTTTAACGATGTCTTAGAACTCGCAGAAGAAAACGGCGTCTTCCTAAATGAGTTTACGTTTGAAATTGATCTTTTCAATGCGGGCGCGGAAGACGATTTCGCGGAAGCCGTGAAAGGCCTTACTGCCAACAAGAAGATGCACAAGCGGTTTGACGATCTGTCGTCCGCCCCGGATTCTCTGGATGCAAAACAATTCCTGAACGACATCGATTCGTTGGGCAAGGGCCGGGTCGCGCAGCGACTGGCTTCCATCTTTCTGGCGAGGGATGCGGACGTGTGTCCGCCCTATGTTGTGGCAGCTTTGGATTATATCGCGGGCAGGCTCGCTTGAATGCGAGTCTGTATCTTGAGGCCGCCGAAGAATTGCGGGCCAACCGTGAACAGTGGCTTGTTTACGAGTCGAACGGGAATTGCGTTGTTCATGCGGGACCCGGAGCCGGCAAAACAAAGACGATTACGATAAAAATTGCGAAGCTCCTATCTCGGGATGTGCGCCGACCGCGCATGCTCGGATGCATCACTTACAGTAATGCTTGCGTCGGTGAACTTAGAACACGCCTGAAAAAACTTGGCGTCGCAGACGATGATCGGGTGTTATTGTCAACGGTCCATTCTTTCTGTCTGACGGAATTGGTCTTGCCTTACGCGCGGCTTGCTGGAATTCGCGTTCCGGATCCTGTAGTCGTCGCTTGTCCCGCCCAATCGAACGAGCTATTTCGCAAAGCGTATATACAAACGTTGAGAGGCGATCCCCCTCGCTGGTTTCGACTTGAGTGTGACAAACTTCGCCGCACAATTCTCGATAGGAACAGTGCAGAGTGGAAAGCCTGGACAGATCGCGAAACGGCGGTTGTTGAGGCGTACGAATCGCTGCTGTTGAAAAACGGATTCATAGACTTTGAGGGTCTTGTACTGGCCGGAGTAGAATTGGTCGAAAATCACGAATGGGTGCGGCGTTCCATTCAGGCCAAATTTCAGGCTCTTGTGATAGACGAATACCAAGACCTCGGACTGCCGCTCCATCGGATGGTATCGACGTTGATGAATAAAGCCGGCGTTCGGGTCATTGCGGTCGGAGACCCTGATCAATCGATCTACGGATTCACCGGTGCGAAGCCCGGTTTGCTAAAAGCATTGGGAAAGTATCCGAACGTCGAGACGATCAGATTGAAACTGAACTATCGATGCGCCGATCAAATTATCGAGGCGTCGAAGACATTGTTAGCCGATCCTTCGGACTTTGAATCCCACGATGGACGCCAAGGCGAGCTACTAATCTACGGCCTTGGCTGCGATATCAGGGGGCAGGCGGATTTTGCACTTGGGACGCTTGTTCCGAAATTATATGCAGAGAACTCAGGTTGGAAGCCGGGGGATGTCGCTTTGCTTTATCGGACTCTCAACGAAGGAAAAGCGATTGCCGAAGCTGCGGATTCATTAGGCCTACAGTATTTCCGGCTGGATAACGGTTCACCGATCAAACGCTCACGTTTGACTGAATGGCTGACCGATGCGGCGAAATGGTGTTCCGGCGGATGGCAATCCGGGTCGGTTAGCCTGACGGATATTCTCAAATCGTGGCGGCTGATGCGAAGAGCATTGTCGCGACAAGAGGACGCTCTGGCTGCCAGAGCGAAACTGATTTCAATTCTTTTTGGATGTCGCGACGGTGCGATCCCGCTTCGCCGGTGGCTGCTGGCGCTTGGCGACGGTGTTCTCAAGGACGCCTTTGCGGAAGAACCTGGCTTGGCGGATGAAAAGGACAACTTCGACGATTTGTTAAAAGCTGCCGACAAGGGCGGCGCGCTCGAAGCCTACTCAATTGAAATTTTCGGCAATCAAGGCAAGAGTCCCGACCAGATCAATTTGATGACGCTACACAGCTCAAAGGGTCTGGAATTCGAGGCAGTAATAATGATAGGGATAGAGGCTGGGTCTTTCCCGAGTGTGTACGACCGCACGCCTGAACAGATTGAGGAAGCAAAACGGTTGTTTTATGTCGGCGTGACGAGGGCGAAGAGTACGGTGCACCTGATGTACGACTCCCATGAATCGCAGTTTATTACCACGATTCGCGAAGCCGAAGAGTCTTAAAAATCGATCCATGCATCGTCCGTGATTTCAGAAAGACTGCGGTCCCCCTTCTTGGCTTACGAGCCGAGGCCTCGTCCGCAAAAAACAAGGACGATTCATCGGCACCGGTAGTTGCCGAATAAATTATGAAGGCGTAAGGTGCGATCCGGATTGATAAGATGGACAGAAGAGAAAAGCAGGACATTGGACGCGCAGATCGATGAGTAAACCCTTTTCGATTCTCCATATTTCGGATTTGCACAGGTCGTCGGCGGACCCGATCTCAAACGATGAATTAATTTCGGCTCTTGTCGGTGATCGTGATCGATATTTCCGCGAAACTCCCAGAATACTCCCTCCGGAAGCGATCGTTGTAAGCGGCGACCTTGTACAGGGCGTACCTCTTGGGGCATCCGATCACGACGCGAAGCTGGCTGAACAATACGCCGTCGCCGAGGAATTTCTTGACGAACTCGTCAAGCGGTTCCTCGACGGGGACCGCTCACGGGTGGTGATAGTTCCGGGCAATCA
>Ga0210410_10000264_pt1 | contig 67862 bp, 53 predicted proteins | sample IncBWC4MmetaG_FD_161058 | JGI IMG/M metagenome (GOLD analysis project Ga0210410, IMG submission 161058) | Forest soil microbial communities from Barre Woods Harvard Forest LTER site, Petersham, Massachusetts, United States - Inc-BW-C-4-M | ecosystem: Environmental > Terrestrial > Soil >... | reverse complement strand
CACCCCCAAAATAAAATTGCAAGATTTCGGCGCTCACCACACCGAAACCTTGCAATCTCTCCACACAAAAATCAACAACAATCGCACGCAAAAACATGAATTTATTGAATTTTTAACGGTGGACTATTTGTTGCCTCATGAGCTGCAAACGCGTCGTGACCACATTCAGCTCGACCATGGATTTGGAACCCCTCCTTCGCCGGCCCAACAATCAGCAGGCAGCAGATACCACTGAGTTAACTATCCCCTGGGAGCGTCAAAGTACACCGCCGCTTAAACTACGCGCAAGTTTTATCTGTGCAAGACGGCGGACCAGCGGATTGTCATTCTTCTGAGCTTTTCAGGCTGGTAAGATAGCGATGCAGGAGTCAATTCAAACAACAGCTTGGAGTCCGGGGAATGGCAGTCATTCTCGAAGTCAAAGCGGGGCCGTTCGCAGGGAAGCGCATCGCGGTCGTGGGCGGGCAGACTGTTACCGTCGGCCGCACAAACCGAGCGAATTTTGCGATTCCCCACGACACGTTCATGTCTGGATCGCATTTTGCGGTCGAATACGGGCCCAAGGGCTGCGTCCTAACCGATCAGAAGAGCAGTAACGGAACTTTTGTAAATGGAGCGCGCGTAACGCAGGTATTACTCAAGAGCGGGGATGAAGTCAAGAGTGGCGGAACAATATTTGTGGTTCGAATCGTCGACGAGGAACCACTGATTCCCCCCAGGCCAGCACCGCTCGCCGTCAAGCCGCTTCCCTCGCCGGCAGCGCTGCCGGTGAAGCCAACTGAGAGGACAGTGCCTCTAGACGAACCCCAATCCAAACCGCGTCCCGCAGCTTCCGCAAGCTCTCCCAAACCCGCCCCATTTCCGGCTCCTCAAGCAAGGCCGCCGGTAAAACCACTCCTGACGATTGGTGGCTGGACCTTTGCCGTCTTGCCCGAAAAATGGACGGCGCAGGGGGAATTCGGCATCCAACGTGACGCATCCGGCGCCTTTCCGAGCAGTGCTGTCGCCACGGAAGAGCCGCTCAGCAACGGGATTTCTCTTCAGGAGTATGTAGAGGCACAGTTAGCGATGTTGCGCCAGTATCTCCGCGAACCGCAAATTGATGCCGCTCTGCCCCCGAAAATTCATGGCGCTGAGGAAACCGTTGTTGTGGAAGTTCTCTACAAAACCAACGACGGAGAGGCTGTATTTTATCGCCGAGTCTATGCGCGTGTGGGCCGAACGGTCGGCGTACTAACGTTCACGACCCTCCAAAAGGAACTTGTAGAAGTTCGCCCGGCCTTTGAGGCGATCACGTCCGGAGCAGGGTTTGGGTCTGCGGCGAACGCACACAACTAACTTCATGGCCACTGGCATTCCACTGAGAATGAGATTCTTTCGCGGTCGCCATTCAGCTGTTTGTAGCGTAGTTCAACAATTCGAATTACTTGCGAGTAGTAGTACTGTAACCCTCGCATCGAACGATCTACTCTAACCAACGTGTAATCAGTGGTTTTTCCTGCCCCAGCAAAGGCCCAGAATAGCCGCGTCCAATGGCGTACCTCCTTGTGAGTCTATTGACTGTTTGGTGCCGATTTGGGAGCATCAGGGGAAGTTTTTGCGTCCGTCATCCTCGCCGGACACCTAGGATTTGTGCTTGTTTCGGGGGAATTGTTTTTAGGGACGAAGTCCCAAAGAATAGATGTCGCTAAATGGGTTCCATGAAAAAACTAGGCAAATTCGAGATCCTGGAACAAATCGGCAAAGGGGCAATGGGCGTCGTGTACAAGGCCCGGGACCCCTTTATCGGCCGTTTGGTAGCCCTTAAGACGATCACCACGGGGCTAGCCGAGGACCCTGCCTTACTCGAGCGTTTCTACCAGGAAGCGCGTTCCGCCGGCGCCCTTGAACATCCCAACATCGTTACAGTCTTCGAATTGGGTAAGGAAGGTGACACACCTTTCATTGCCATGGCGTTCCTAGAGGGAGGGAGCCTCGACAAATTAATCGAAGCGCGTCCGGTCCTTCCTCTGTCTCAAAAGCTAGGCTACATCGTTTACGTGTGCCGTGCGCTTGAGTATGCCCATAAGCGCGGGGTCGTCCACAGAGACATCAAGCCTGGAAACGTGATGGTGACAGCGGACGGAATTGTGAAGGTGGTGGATTTCGGCATCGCCCGCTTAGGGGATACTGGTAGAACTCAAACCGGGACCCTGATCGGCACGCTAGGTTATATGTCTCCCCAGTTGATCGGAGGCAAGACTGCTGATGCGAGATCCGATATCTGGGCCGTAGGTGTGATGTTTTACGAATTGCTGGCATACCAGCGGCCATTCAGTGGCGAAAATCATGTAGCGCTAATGATGAATATTCATTCGCAGCCGACCCCGTCGATATTGGAAGCAGCGCCCGGCACTCCGCCCGATGTGGCGGAGGTCGTGGAGCGGATGCTACGAAAAGAAGTGGACGAACGATTCCAGTCGATGGATGAAGTCTTGATCGAGTTGGAACCGATTTGGAAGCGACTCCAGCAGGCCGAAGTGTCGGTTTTGGTGGCAGACAGTAAGCAATTGTTCGAAGCCCGCGACCTGGGAAGAGCGCAAGACGTGTTGCGCAAGGCGCTCCTTATAGACACTGCGAACACGCAGGCAAAAAATCTGCTCGAAAAAATCAACGCCGATATCCGGCGCAGGGAAATTATCCCCCAAGTCAAAGGACGCGTTGAAAGAGGGCAGAATCTCCTGGCGGCCGGGCAATTCGAGGAAGCCAAGTTGGAGGCGGAAGCCGCTCTGCACCTTGATTCCACTTTCCTGCCGGCTCGCGAATTGCTAGCGCAAGTTCAGAATGCCGCCGAAAGAGCTCGCGCGTTGGCCCAAGCATTGCGCGCGACGAAACAGCGGCTCGCCGAAGGAGCCATCACTGAAGCCGAACTTCAATTAACGAAGGTACTTGAAATTGACGCGGCTAATATCGCGGCCCAGGATCTTCTGAAACAAATCAGGGATGAAAAATCACGCCGAGAGAATCAAAGGCGGCTCTCCGAGACCTTACATCGCGCAAGAGCTTTCTGGACCGAACTCCGATACGACGAATGTATTCAGCTGCTTCTGGACGCACAACAGAAATTCCCGGGAGAGCGCGAGGTCGACAAGCTTCTGGAAACTACCCGCCAGGACAAAGCCGAGCAGGAGAGGCAGAAACTCCTGACCGAGGCGAGGAGTTTTCTGCGAAATCAACAATTCGACGAGGCCCTAAGGGTACTGGAGGGCGTCCTCGGTCACTCCCCCGCGGATTCAACGGCCACGAACTTACGGATGCTCGCGCTGCAGGGGCGAGAACAACAGATTCGAGAACGGCAATTGAGGGAGGATTTGGCGAGCCTCCGGGCGTTAGTCAAGGATGGAAAATTCCAGGAAGCTATCGATCAGGGAGAAGCACTTCTACGAGAATCCCCAAAAGAATTTGAGCTCGGAGAATTGGTCGCTTACGCTCGCGGTGAACACATTCAGCGCGAGGAAAAACGGAAGTTGGACCAATGGGTGGATAAGGTAAATCAGGAGATCAGAAGTAGTCATTTCCAAGACGCGATTCAGGCCGCCAAATCTGGACTGGCCGAATTTCCTCGCGACTTGGCTTTGATGCTTCTTCTCGAAAGCGCAAAGAAAAAGCAGGAAGAAAAAGAGAAGCGCGAGGTTTTGGAGCAACGAATCAAGGAGGTCAGGGCCAGGATTAATCGCCAAGAATTGACCGGGGCGATGGATCTAGCGCGGCAAACGCTGGCCGCGTTCGGGCCAGATACGGACATCAACCAACTCCTGCACCAGGCAGAAATGGAGCATGAGCAGCGCGCGAAAAAGAACCGCGACCAGCAAGAGACCTTCGAGGCGGCACGTACTTTGGTCGACGCAAGAAAGTTCGACGATGCCACGGTGACCCTCCAACAGGCCGTTGCGACGCAACTAATTTCGAATTCCGACCCCCGGCTGGGTGAGCTCCTCCACGAGATCGCCCAGAAGCAGACGCCCCCGCCTCTTGCCGCGCCGCCTGCTGCTCCTGAGCCTCACGCCCCGGCCCCTGCTCCACTATCACCGTCATGGACTTCGCCGACGGGCGATCCGGGAAAGGACTACGTTTATCAGCGGACGCCGCCGCTGCCCGACGCAACCCACACAGCTGATCGCGACTCTGCCACTTCCGTTTTCTCCGCGACCAGTGTGACCGGACCGCCGACCCAGCCACCCCCGCCGACTGCACTGCCCCAGGAAAAGAAAGCGCCACACGAGCCCGGCAACTCAAAACCATGGCGGCAGACGCCCGAATCGCCTGACCATTTTGATGCCACACGCATCGCGCGACCGGCAGCACCCCGGCGAGAGGTGGTCTTTGAACCGCAGGCGCCACAATTGGAAGAATTCGAGGGGGATCCGGTTGCGGGGCAACAGACAGTTTCCCATCCAGCAGTCGTTGAGGAGCGGAGCCAGAAATCACGCAAGGGACCTGTTTCAATCGGGCTGATCGCCTCCGCCATTCTTATCCTGGCCGGCGTCTGGTTCCTTGTCCGCAATCCCAAAGTAAACCCTAAGCCGCCAACCGTTGTTGAAATACCGAAAACCTCCACCAATCCGGCGTCTCCCACAGGCGGATCTACGGGACAGGTTGACCCGGTCGTCCCAGTGCCTCCCACACCCGTTGCTGGAACTGGCGTGACAACTAAGCCGCCTACTAGCGCTCGGGGAGCGGACCCGACACCGTTGAAGAAGGTTCCCGAAGTCGCTCCCGTCGTTGCCAACCCTGTCATCAACCAACCGCCACAGCCGCCATCGGGCCCTCCGCCCGATAGGGTCGCATCTCTACGGAGTCTGATAGATCAGGGAAATTTCCCCCAGGCACGTCAGGCGCTTCCGACCTTGAATGAGTGGAGGACCGAACACGACAGCATCTTGAGTCAAATCGATTCCGGGGAACGCAATTTTGTCAGCCAAGCCCGGACGCAAGTTACGTCGGCGACTACTTCAGGCGACGCGAATAGTCTGAATCGCCTGATGGACAAGCTTCGTTTGATTGCGAGTAGTGGCGGGCCGGCGGCAATTGACGCGCGCGATTTAGCCGAAAGGGTTATCCCGGATTCGCTAAAGTCGATAGCGGCTGCTAAGGATGCAACGGACCGATTCAATCAGGCGGTAAATGACTTTAATCAGGACGCGAAGGATGCCAGTGCGTTGACCGCACGCGTTCAACCAGAATTTCAGCGCATCCTTGATGGTGGAGGTCCGTACAGCGATAAAGCCCGGGAATATGTCACTGCCATCATTCCAGGCGCAATTGCAAAGTTGAACCCGCCCAGCCGCCCCTCCCTAATGTCCGACGACCGCAAATCCATCGCATCGGTCCTTGACCAATACAAAGCTGCGTACAATCAACGGAAGATAGAGGAACTTAAGGCTGTATTGCCGGGGATGGACGGCAAGACGGTAGCCAAAATTGATGGGACATTCAAAACCGCCAAGTCGATCGTATATGACCTCCAATACAACGCAGCAGATTTCCTACTGAGCGGTGACGGCACCACGGCTACCGCAGAGGCCAACTATTCCGAGAGCATTACGATGGGAGGGCAGAAGAACAATATAAGCGGGAAGATCACCTTTCATCTCAAGAAGAAGAATGCGACCTGGTCTATCTTATCGTACGACTGAACAAGCGTATTGAGTCACTATTTTGATTAAACCTACTTTTTTATTGACAATTGGCTAAACCTGCATAGAATTCCCCCTTCCTTTGGGTATGGTTCGTCCATTTAAGGCGCCAGCGACTAGCGGGCTGATTCGGTCCGAGAGTAGGGCCCTCCGTCCGGCCGATTAAGATAAGGAGAAGCCACATGAAGAAGTATCTGGGCCCGATTTTGTTGGTGTGTATTCTTTCCCTCGGCTCGAACGCGTACGGTCAGGCAGCGTGCCCCCCTTCTGCGTTTAACGGCAAGCTCGCATGCATCCTGCCCGCGCTTTATGGTTCGACTAGCGGCTCAGGTGGCTTCTCCGCTCAAGGAGCATTTGGCAATCTGAACCATGTGGGTCATTTCGACGCGAGCATCGCGCAAACACTCAGTCCGCTGAACGGTGATATTTCTCGCCAGATCAACTTGTTGCCGACCGCGTCCCCGGGATCTGGTTTTTCGCTGATGTTTGACCCGGCATTGAAAACATTTGTCACCACAACCGACAGCTTGGGGCCCATAATCGGTGAACGCGCAGACACCATTGGCAGGCATCGCATCGCTGTCGGAGTCAGCTATCAGTTTTTCCAGTTTGACAAGATTAATGGCTCGCATCTGGCGAATTTGCCCAACGTCCTTATACATGCCGACGACATAATTGATAACCAACCCCCTAATGTCATTTGTTCTGCCTCACTTACAGGCAACCCCGACCAGTCATTGGCGTCTTACAGCGACAATCCACCGCCAGGTCAACCGCACAACCAAAACAACCTCTTGGGGGACTGCTCCTATGTTCGCGATCGAATTGCAACAGTCAACAGAATCGATCTTAAGGTTCATCAGATCACGACAAATGTGACGTTTGGTTTGACCAGGAACATTGAAGTCTCGGTCGTGATCCCGTACGACATGGTCCGATTCGGTGTGTCGTCTTCGGCAACAATCGTCACAGGCACTTGGAAAGCTACTCGTCACTATTTTACTTCTCCTGGTGTATGCCTCGACAGTAATAATTCACCTCCGCCTCCTCCTTTTGTTGCGGCATGTTTCAATCACAACTTTCCCGACGCCTCTCTTCAAGGGAGCAGCCCTTCTTCCAGCTCGGCGTCAGGCATTGGTGACGTGACTGCGCGTTTGAAGGCAACCATGTGGCGAGGAGAACGGGCAGCGTTCGCGGCGGGCGTTGATGTTCGATTTCCAACTGGTGAGGCTCTGAACTATCTGGGATCTGGTGCGTACGGAGTAAAACCGTTTGCGATTATTTCTTATCACTCCAGAATTGCCCCGCATGGAATGATCGGCTTCGAAGCCAACGGCAGTTCAGTGACGAGTGGAAACGTCGCGACAGGTGAGAAGGGCCAGATACCCAACGAGTTGGTATACGACGCTGGCGCTGATGCTTATGCCACGAAGTGGCTTACAGGTGCGCTCGATATCGTCGGCCAGCGAGTATTCAACGCGCAGACGGTGGCGGTCACTTCGCAGAAATTTCTCGCACCCTGCATGACAAATGATTTCACTGTAAACCCATCACCTTCAGAACCCTTGAGCTGCGATGTCACTGTGACGGGTTCGCAGCCCAACCCAAACTTCACTAATGTGCCTGCCCTACCTCCCGTGTCGGCGCCAACTCTAACAAGTACGAGCGCAACATCTTACAACATCACAAATGCCTCCGCTGGAATCAAGATCGCCCCGTTGGGCAGGCTTGTCCTTACGCTAAACGTATTGGTCCGCCTGGACAATGGCGGGCTTCACGCAAAACCCGCCCCAATGGGCGGTCTGTCGTACGTTTTTTGATAGAGAGTGGCCTGAAGAAGTAATTTCGATCGAGCGTTGCTACTCGTCCTGATCGGAGGAATGAGTGGGGGCGAGTTGGACCACAAATTGTCCGGATCCAGACGAGGATGCTGGCCCCTCCTTGAGGATCCGGCACGAGGCGCCACTGTAGATTGTCGTCCTTGCCGACGAAGGGCGCCGGAATGGTGAGATCGCCGCGAACCTGTACCGGGGGGCGCAGCGTGACGCTGGTAGCTTCGCGGCGAATTTCGTTCTTGATGCGCTTACTCCGCGTTCTCTCACGTACGCCAAACGCTAGCGTTCTCGGAAGGTATTTCCTGCCAGCATCGTCTGAGAGACAATGAAGTCACAAGATTCTGTGGAGGTGGCCCATGGAAGGTAAAAAGGCAAAGCACCCGGTAATTGAAATTGTAAGCCATACGGACAAAGTGATGGATCATGCTGGCCATGCCAACCACGCAGTCAAAGCAGTCGCGGGGGGCCGCGCGTTCCGCGTATACAACACGCTGAAGGAAGAGTCGGCGCTGAATAGCAGCGGGAACCTTAGGGGGATGGTGAAAAGTGCGCGCTGGCGAGTGGTTTTCAAATACTCGAGTAAAGTTGGTGAACACCTGGAGAACCTGGGCACCCTCGCTTCATTTGCGGCGAATATCGCCGAAATGTGGGACGAATTTGAGACCGTCGCGAAGTCACCCGAATCAGCTGCCCTCAAGGGGATGCGCTTTGCCGCAGCGGCGGGAACGGCCGCGGAAAGAACTCTGCTAGGTAGCGTTCCAGCTGGGGTCCACCTTATTTACCTCAGTCTTCAGGGATGGTGTCAGATTGCCGGCCTAGCTGGCGGGAAGATCGAAACCGGAGCGAACGAATGCGTGAACACGCTGAAGAGTGCCGACACGATTGTCAAGAAGAGCTTTTCAACCATCGCTGATACTGGAAATCAGTCCAAAGCTTTTTGGTGGGTTGTCGACCTCAAATTTCTTCCGAGATAGGCTCGACTGCCTTCCAGGTCAGCCAAAAATCAATACTCTGTCTCCCTGGCTGATACGGGGAAAATAAGTGCAAGGGGTTAGTGCGCCCTGCAAACTAGGTTAGAGAAATTTCCGCCTTGGAGAACAAGCGGGCTTGTCCCACCCTCAAAGTCGAGGTGCACCACGATGGGTTTTCCGCTCCCGCTGAGGGTGAGAGGTGTGTGGCCGTCGGCCTGCAGCGCGTGCCATTCTGCACTCAGGGCCGAGCCAGACGCAGTGACTTTCGCGCCGGGGAAAGAGAACAGCCTAATTATTGCCCACGGTCCCTTTGCGGAAAGGAGATCCGTTTCCTGCGCTCCGCCAGCCCGATAGCTGATCCTCGCCTCTGGAGCACCAGGTCCGGGCCATGCGAAAGTAGTGGTTTGCGGCCCGCCGGGGTACTTCAATGTTTGACCATTCAAAGTGAAGGTAACGCCAGTAATCCCCCCTTCAGGAAGAGTCGCACGAACATCAAAGCGATACGTCGGTTGAGCAGCCCCCGGCGTCCCTGTGGGGTATAGAGATTGTTGAATAGAATGCGCCCGGTTCAAGAAAGGTAGGAACGTGGGATCCCAACTCGCCCTAGCGCCGGGCTTGAGTACGTATTGAGTGCCTTGCAGAACCAGAACGCCTCGACTAGCTTGAGCTTGGATGAACTTTTGCATCGGGCCAGTGTCAGGATTGAAAAATGCATCAAATTCCGGAATCGAAGCGTCTTGGTCATTATTAGGATTGAAAGGGTACTTCGTTGAAATACCAACAAACGGAACACAGACTGACTTTGGATCAATTCCAGGGGGACGCGGCGGAGGTGCGATAGTAATGGGCGCCTCAAGAAGCTGCTCGACGGTTTGGTTAATGTGGCCGACGGAGTCCACACCAATTGCTGGCATGATCTGGGCAGACACCACCACTTTAGCTTTGTTTGATACAACGTTGCATTGTTGTTCCTGGATCGCTTTTTGATCGGGAGGGGTCGCGACCAAGGTCTCCAGGCAGTTTTGGAGCTCCGCGAGCGCGCCCACGTAGGAGATCAAGATAGGTGGGACGCTGTTCCCGCAGGCCGGGGAGGGAGCCGCTAGCTGGACAGGCCTGAACGCAGCGTCCATATCGGCAGAGCGCGCGGTCGTGTTTTGAGAAGTATTACAAAACAAACTAAGTAACGGAGACTCGTTGGCTGAGAGCTTCTTGAGCTTTCGGACTTCGTCTTCGGTGCTACCGTATGGCGCAACTTTGGCGCTCTTTAGAAAATCCTGCCAATGCTTGATGAAATCATTCTGGTACATGGCGCGCAGTTGTGTTTCAAGTTCAGCTCGATTGGCGATCGCTTCGCTCGCGCCCCCAAGAACCCATTCCTCACCGCGAAAATATTGGTCGGAGTGGGCAATGGCGTTCTGCATGAAGTCCCAGCCGCCTTTGCTAAACGCGCCGGGGACCTGCGGCACAAATCGAATCAAATCGGTAGCGTCCGGATGTTCGCCGTAGAAGTTGACTGGCGGATTCTGCTTTGCCGCCGCGTTCTGCATGGCCGTGTAGATTCGAGGAACAGCGCCGAAGTGGTTGAGGTAGTCCCGTGCATGATCGCGAGCCACGGCATCGCTGACTGATAAATCTGGATTCTGGACCTTGAGTTCATCGGCATAAAAATCGAACTGCGCGCGAGCCAGCACCTGAGCATTGATGTCCTGGCTCTGGCCTTTTATCCGAAACTTTTCGAGCACTGGTGAAAGAAACTCAGGAGTACTTTTTTCGGGATTCGAGGTGGTGATCAAATAAGCTTTTAGTGTGTCGTAATTCGAGACATATTCGTCGTTGGGGCCTGGAGTACCCGGCAGGCGTCGCAGCGTATCTAACATGGAACCCTGAATTTGGCCGAAGAGAAGTTGCCGAAAGCGCAAAAAGTAAACTCGCCGCGCTTCTGGATAAAAATCATGACCGGCATAGACACCCCAGTGAAGATGCAATGGGGCTCCGTTTCTTTCGTAGCCGGTCAGTTCCGCCAGGTATTTCCGCAATGTCTCTAACTGCTGCAACGACTCCAGCGAGGCTGGCTGGCTGGCGGAAGAATCAGGAACGCGAATATTCTTGGCTGCCTGCACAAAATCGGATTCAAGCGCGTGGTTTGAAAAATACGATGTAATCAACCCTAAAATCCAAACAAAGCACAGGATTGCCGCTGTGACGAGCAGAGCGCGCCGCCAGAAATTTACCCTCGTGCTGACACTGCTCGCGCCAAGCGCCCCGCGGTCCTGCAGTAGAACTTGACTGAAGATGTGACTCGTGAAAGCCCACGCCGTCGCCTTGCGGCCTTCCGCGCCCTGAATCTGGGTGCCGGACTGCCAACTCGGCATGGCAGCCAAGTCCTCTTGGCGGAGAATACTTGTGGCATTCGAGACCGATCGGGGCGGGCCCATAAAGGAGGTCCGCGTGGCCATGCCGGTCGGAGAACTCGCGCTGCTGGCGACCGTGCGCACGCCAGTAAAGTAGTACCCGCGCAAGAATGGCCCGGCTCGCAGTTGGCTCGGGCGGCACAAATCCACGAGAAATTGAACTGCGGGCGTGGCAAGCTTGCGGAATTGCCGGGGGAATTCGTACACGCCAGACTGCTTTTCGGCGTTGCGCTCACGGGAAAGCAACCCTGGACGGTGGTCAGCGAGAGAGGAGAAAAGCGATTCAAAGGCGGTAGTCAAGCGCTTCTTCTCGCGGTCTGCGTAAACACTCGTCGCCGAGTCAGAGGCCACGGGGAGTGTGACACCAAAGACTTGAGAACTTTCCTCGTTCGTCATGCTGCCGACAAAATCATCGAAGAACGGCAAGCGATCTGCCCGGGTAAATAGAACGTAGACAGGAAAGCTGCTCCCGAGAGTTTGTGACATTTCCTCAAGGCGCGCCCGCAAAGATCGCGCCGAAGCCGCAACGGAATCGGAAGCCTTCAAATTGGCGAGCGTTTCGCAGTCGAAACAAACTAAGGCCGCACGCTCGCCCTGGGTTTTCCTGCCAAGTACCGACCCGAGCCCTCGAGGTGTAAGGCGTTGGACTAAACGCACCCACAAACGAGGTTCGGACAGCAGATTGTGTCCCGCCTCAACCAAAACGGATTTTCGCGCGAACCAGAAATTTGCCACCGGGGTAGGGGCCACGGCGCCTTCTTCAAAGACTTGTCCGGCGAGCAGTTCCGGGTCGAGCCCTGAGTGCAAGATGGCCGTCGTCTTACCCGATCCAGCCTCACCAAGGACAAAAATCACGCGAAGGCTCGCCAGTTTCGCGCCGTGTCCCAGGCGGGCGGTTGCAACTTTCGATTCCGCTTCACGAATAAGAAGATGGATGTCCTCTGGAGCCAGGGCCGCGCCTGCGAAGGAAGCTCCAGCGGATGCGCCGGCAGCTGCGACGCGAGCCACACTGGGCGCCTGCAGAGATGCCGGTGGCTTCACGGGCTGTTTTGAGTGCGCCCATAGCAGGAAGCCCCCGATACAAGCGGCCCCGATTACCATGATTCCGCCGCTGAGTATCGCGCGATCCAATCCCGTCACATGAAACCACGAGCCGGAAAACCACGCCAACAGAACGACCAGGACCGTTCCGCCGATTGCCACGAGATGTTCCCAGGAAAATCTCATACCGATTCCCTACAATCGAAGAATAACGGAAAATTCTCGAAGATCGGTTGTTCCCCCGCTCAACATGAGTCTAAAGCCCGCAAACAACAGCAGAGCGGCCAAGAGACAAACCACGGCAAGTACAAAAAGCCGGCGGACCCAAGGATCCGGTTTTGCCGTAGCCACAGGCGCATCCGGCACGTTCCAGGATGGGGACAAGCCCGACAAAGGCCCTCGTATGCGACGAATTCTGTTCATGATCGAATCGATTACGGGTCGCGTGGCCTCCGGCCCCAACCGTGCATAACGCCCTCTGAAACCGAGAAGCAAGCAGAGGCCATAGAGTTCCAAGATGTCAGCGACATCCTGGGAATCGCTGCGGCTCTGCAGGCGTTCCAAATTCTCGAAGAAGGATTCTCCGGCCACGTTGTGGCCAAGCAGTTGCAGCGCCAGTGGCATGCTGGTCCAATCAGAAAATACCGGATTATTCGTGGTCAATATCGATTCGTCGAGAAACGCGATAACCGCTGTAGTCGTCAACTGCACATCTTCAGGCGTGTAGCCCTTTCCAATGCCATCCCTCTCAGCTAATTGTAATGCTGCCTGGATTTGCGTGCGAAAAGCCTGCGAGTCGGTCACGGCCTGCCGGTTGGCCCGAACGCGAACGGTGGCCGTCAATACTTCCTGGTAAACCAACGCGAGAGTTCCAGACCGTCGCGACCCGGCCGCGCTCGACGGCTTCAGGTTGGAGGCTCCGTAAAGCGTGGCTCCCATAAAGAATCCTTAGGACTCCAAAATGATCAACAATTCGAGTTTCGGGTTCGGGAAATCCCCGGGCACATACACGCCAACCTTGCGCGTCTGGACAATGTGCTCCCAACAGGAACCCGTCCTGCTGATTCCAAAATATTGAAAATCTACTTTCGGAGCGATCGCGGAGGGCGGGACTGGCAAGTGTGTCAGACCCAGGCCCGGGAGCGCGGTTTTAACAAGCTCTGGGAGCAGCTCGGCTGAACAGATCTTCACCTGTCGCGGCGCTCGTGAAATCAAATCCGCCTCCCCGACACTTGATTGCATAGCGAGAATCCAGCGTGCGCGGTCAAGGCAGCGCTGGTCCGAAATCGCTCCCTCGCAAATATATCGCCCGGCGGGCTCGAGGGGGATGACGATACAGTTCGTTGGAACAACAAATTCCAAATGCCGTCGAATATGCTCATCTAAAGCGTGAAAGCACTTGTCCAAGTTGAGATGGTCGTACGCGGGCAGAGTTTCCGGATGCGAATCCATCCCAAACGTGCACAGTGCGCCGGCCAGCCGCGACATTTCCGCATAGACTTGCTCGGGGTGTCCGCGTTCTGTTTTGCATAAATGCCGAAGGACTGTAAGATTCGAGTTGACAGTATGTACAAACCAAAAGCTCGCCACTTCGCCGGAAGAAAATCCGGCCTGAAATCTTGACGCCCCCCGGCGAGAAGGAGCGAGCGCTGCGCTCTTCTCGTCAAGAATGTCAATGAGTCTGTACAGAATCATCATCAGGCGCTCGCTCGCGCTGATTTGAAGGCAAGGCGGAATAAAGCTCGGATCATAAATGAAATGGCCCGCGCCATCCCGCATAATTCGAGCGATTGGTAGTACCGACAAGCCTTCTGAACTTTCATTTTCAAAAACATAGCGCACATTCTTCCGTCCGAGGTGAACCGAACGCGGGTCCGTTCCTGTGTTCTCATCGCAAATGGGATATTCTTCGGCGATGTACCTTGTGTTGGTGTCCGAGCCCAGCGGTGCGAACGTGCAGTTTGGCCCATCTTGCTTGTGTGGAGGGACTGCGAGCATTACCTTGAGAGATTCGCGGGTCGGTGGAAACGATTCTTCAATCCTGCGCGCTTGTGGGAGTGGGTCACTGTCCTGCATGTGAAAGACAAGCCCATCTGGAAAAATCCCGCGAGCATGTACCAAAGCGACCAAACCGTTGCGCAAGGCCTCGGCATCGAGCTTGTAGCCGATCAAGCCGAAAGGTTCAAACCAGAGGTTCGAGCAAGAAAAATGGACCAGATCCTCGAACGATTGTCTCTGCACTTGAAAATGATGCGGTCCAAGGTACATTCCCTCAAACCACACAACCTTGGAAAGGTGTTTCATTAAAGCAGACGATGAATTGTGCGCTGGATTAGAACCCATTGTCGGGACTCACTATGGATTGCTCCCTCCATGGATGTCAAGTGCTGGAGATTGCTGAATTTACACCCAGATTACCGGGTAGCGAACGCCCCTTATGCACCTGGACGTCCCCCAAATTGAAGACCTTCACCCACTCAAATGGCTTGGGGCAATAATATGATTAGTTCCAGCTGCGGCTTCGGGATGTCGCCGGGAACAACCGCGCTAAGATTGCGCGAACGCAGTATGCCTTCCCAGAGGGGGCCGGTCTGGTCTAAGGCAAAATACTGGAAGGCCAACTTCACTGGAATTCCATCAGGCGGCTTAGGAGGGCGCGTCATTCGAATCCCGGGCAAGGCTCGGCCAACTAGTTGCTCAACTTGAGACTCGGAGCAAACTTTGATCAGTTGGGGAGCACGCTTGATAAGGTCGGCCTCTTCCATTTCCGCGGCTATGGCCAAGTACATCTTTGTACCTACAAGGTACTTATCGTCGTCGATCTCTGTGGCATAAACCGATGATCGTACCAATTTCAGAGGCAGTGAGACATAGTTGCTGGGAACGACTGTCTCAAGCAAATCACGCAACTTCTCGTCCAAATCCGTAAAACATCCGCCCAGGTCGTCATGATCGTAAGCAGGTAAATCGCGCGGTTGAATTCTCATAGAGAAGGTAGTCAACGCACCTGCAAGCGAAGTGAGAATGCGAAACGCGCTGTCTGGATGCCCTTTCCGCGTTTCGTAGATATGACGCAGAACAGGGAAATGATTGTTCACTGTGTAAAGCAACCAGAAGTTCGCAATGTCGGCGGAGGTGAAATCAGCCAGGTTCTGACTTTTCTGACTCCGCCTTGCTGACAAAATTCTGCTCTTCGCGGCGAGGATTTCGACCAGTCTGCGAAGAATGGAGACCAAGTAGTCGCTCGCCGCTATGTCCAGCAGGGGAGGAACAAATGTAGTATCTAACTCAAACGCCCCTGCGGTTCGCCGCACCCGCGCAATCCTCAGGGCCGCACTCCCCTCGCGAGACTCCCCCTCCAGGAGAAAGCGGAAGTTTTTCCGCGCAAATTGGATCGGTTTCTCGTTGGCGCCTGTATTTTCATCTCGGACGTCCACGACCTCCGCGGAATAACGCGTATCAACATTTTGCTTTATGACAGAGACGTTCATTCCCTTTTCGCGTTCGGACGGAACGGCCAAATACACGTCTACGCTTTGTTGGTCGGCATCAAAAAAATGGGCCAGTGGCTTGGGCGCGGGGGCCGAGTCGGAACCAGGGATGTCAAACAGTAGTCCGTCCTGAAAAATCCCCGCGGCCCGGGAAACAGCAAAAATGCCTCCTGACAGCAGCTCGTGCCGGACGCGCAGATCTGCGAAACCCCAAGGACGAAAGTTGAGCGCCTCAAGGCGGAACTGGAATGTACTCTCAATGAATCGGTCTTGCGTCTGCAAATGCTGGGGCGTCAGGAACGTCCCCTTTGCCCATATCACCGGCCGAAGTTGTCGCATATTCGCTTGTCAAGCTATCAATTGTCTCCCGGCTAAGTCAAAGGAGATTCTTGGGCGGTGTCTTCTGCGGAGTTTTGGAATTCGGTAGTGCCATTGACTTGAAACATTCGGCGCCGTGCGGCACAAGGTTCAAGCTAATCCCTGTTATCGGGTGCGTTGAATCGGCTTCATTCCTCGACACTTCCGACTCAGGCTTTTTGCGCGGCAATAGGTGCAATTCTGCACCTCGTCGCATGCTCTCATTCATTGATAAGTCTAGGCAGGTCGGTTCCCGGGGCGCAGAGGAAGATTCGTGTTGGTGCCGTCTGACGACCGCGAGATCTATCTAGAGAGCGAGGTCGGGTCGTCAGTTCACGATTTCAGTCACGGCAAATAACAATTCAGCCTAACGGTTTGAAATGCCATTTAAGGCAGCAGCTCGGACGACACTGCAACTCGGATCTGAACTCACCAGTTCCGACGGCGTTGCATTCTAAAAGTTAATTAAGAATGCAATCAACGCTCTAAGAAGGGTGGGCGTATCGACGTGCTTGTCAGCATCCCCATTCTCAATATAAGGCACTCAGAGAACATTGCCCGCTGCATCGGAGTGGCCAAAAAAAGAACTGCCACGAAATGCAAGGCGGCTTTCGCGCACTCGCCCAGCACTCAAGTTACGCCCTCCGCCTGACAAAGACGCCGTTTTGCCACACCCCAAGCGCACAGCTACAGATCGCCTCTCGACCGGACGCCTTCCGGTCGAGGGTTGATCTGATTATGCCGAGGCCGACACCTGAACCGACCGCCGACGCCGGAAGAAGGCGCCGCAAACGAACAGGCCCGACCCGAACAAGAGGATAGAAGCTGGCTCAGGCGTGCTTGTCAGCTGGCCGCCAGAAACGGGATCTAGCCCTACGGAAGAAGAGTCGGCAAACAGGCTTTCCAAAGTGCAGCCACTACTCGTTGTCCAACTATTACTGGTCATATTATTGCTTGGCGCGGTATTGCATTGTAGTTGATTGAGAATCAGATCGAACACTGCGGAGGAACCAGAAAAGGCGCTCGTAAACGCCCCATCGCCCGTTGCGATTATATTGCTGAGAGTCCCGTTGAAATGGGGATTCCTTGATCCGTTCGCTACGGTTGTCCACGTGACATCTCCAGTGAGCTTGTCTCCATCACTCCCTGAATAGAGGAAAGTAGAGGCATCCCCATTCATGCTGATCGGGAAAACAGTCTGGCTCAGCGAGGAGCGCGATGCTGTCATCGAAGTCGTTTCTGTGGTTGTGAAGTAATACGATCCAGCATCCGCACCGAAAGATGCACTGGAAGCCGGAATGACTCCTGACAGAATGCAGGGGGTACCGGTGAAGCCGTTGCCTGTGCACCCCAAACCCACGTTCATCACCGATGATCCGTCGGCAGATTGGAATGAGACGTTCTGGCTGCTGTTGCCAAAGCTGATTTGAGTTTGCGCGCTGGCCGAAGCGACGCTCACGAGGAGCAGCAGAAATCCCGCTGCTGCACTCGCCAACACTCTTTTGGCCTGCGTCCTTCCAAGAATTGTTCTTCCCATATCCCATCCTCCATACCCTTAGGTTTGATTTGTTCCGCGGCTTCAGAAACCTTATCTGGGCTCACGTCGGTACCACTGCGCAACCGAAAAACACCTACTCCCTAGCAACTAGTGCAATCGCACATCCAATTGCTAATGTCGATCGTCAAAAAGACAACTGATAGAACGGAGGATGGTTAGACCGCAATTGGTGCTCGACATCTGCAGCTGGTTTGCAGGGAGTCTCTAAATTCTTTTACATTTACTTTAAGACTGTAGCTTGACCTCTTGTTGAACCATCCATCCCATTGAAGCATTGCCAAAGGCTCCCAACAGGCTCTGGGACACTTGCTCAGGCTTTGTTTCCCGGCTAGTTGGCTTGCGCAAGTGCTTGCCGCGCCCGCTGGGCATCGGTGCCAGTCAGTCGCAAACGCAGCGCGGCTTCCAGCTGTTGTTTCGCCTTGCCCTTTTCCCCACCTGCCAACAGCGCCATCCCCAAATGGTACCGATACGATGCACGATCGGGAGCCTTTTCCACGCATTCCTCGAGCAAAGGAATCGCCCCGTTATAATTCCCTTTTTTGTAGTACACCCACGCGAGGGTGTCGGAGATGGAGTCGAGGTCGGGGAGGAGTTGTTTCGCTTTCTGGGCCAAGCTTACAGCCACGTCAAGATTGATATCCTCTTCGGCAAATACCCATGCCAAGTTGCCGGCTGCGATGGAGAAGTTCGGATCAATGGCCAGCGCCTGTTCGTAGGATTTACGGGCCTGTTCAAGATTTCCTTTTTCCAAATACAGGTTTCCAATCAGAGTCCGAAGAGGCGCGAATTTTGGCTGCAGGGCCGCCGCTTTTTCAAAGCGCTCTATCGCCGCATCGATCTCCCCACGGCTCTGCAGCAGCCGGCCTAGTTGCAAATGGGCCTGGAGGAGATTAGGAGAGAGCTGAAGGGCGCGCTCCAGTTCTGGTTGCGCGGCGTCGTATTGCTTTTGTCCGACGAATAGGCTCCCAAGTACCACATGGGCGTTAGCATCACCCGGATGGATTGCAAGGTGCTTCCTGACTCGCGCGATCGCCTGGTCTGGCTTTTTCTTGGCAACCCAAAAATCGGCGATTTGACCAAGGGCTGGACTAAATTGCGGATCCATAGTCAGAGCAGACTCGAGTTCTTCGTCTGCCTCTTTCCATTTTCCTGCTCGCTCATAGAGGAACGCCAAGCTTGAATGAACGGCAGGATCCTTAGGCGATAGCTGCTCCGCTAGCCGGAGTTGCGCTTCGGCTGGTTTCAGATGATTCTGCTGTGCCATGGCCCTGCCCAGCAAAACGCGGCTGGCAGCGTCACTGGAATTCAGTCCTACGCTGCGCTCCGCGTACTCCTGCGCTACTATGGCCTCCCCAAGCGACAGGTTCACTTGTGCCAAGCTATTCAGCAACTGCGGCACGTTAGGTGCTATCCGGACACCTTCTTGCAATTCATTTTTTGCCTCAGCTACGTTTCCCTTTCGCAAAAAGGCCATCGCCAGAAAGTAGTGGGCTTGCGGGGAGTCGGGCGCTTCGCTAACCTGCCGGCGCAGCTCACTGATGGCTTCGTCCAGCTTCCCCTCCTCGAAAAGGATGCGGCCGCGCGCGATGTGAGCCAAGATGTCCTTCGGGCTTGCTTGCAGGACTTCCTTATTGAGTGCACTGGCCTCTTCGCTGCGCCCGACCACCAAATAAAGCTCAGTCATGTTCCTCTTGATTTGCAAGTCATTGGGCGCCAACACCAATCCGCGGCGGTATTCTCCGAGGGCTTCTTCTGACTGCCCTTGTTGAGAATAGAAAACCCCGATGGCTCTTGCAACCTCAGCCGAGTTGCGTTGCCTGTCTCGTAGCTTCCCCAGAACCGCATCAGCCGCCTCTTTTTTCCCCTCCCTGTAAAGCCAGTCCGCCCAATTGATATACAAGCTGGCTTCATCCGGCATGCGCTCGACCCCGCGCTGCAAGACTTCTTCGGCTTGCGCAACCTGGCCCTGTGCGTGGTAGAGCTTGGCCAAGTCGGCACACGCTTGGGCTGACTGCGGGCCCACTTCCACGGCTTTTCGAAGATGTTGCACCGCCTCAGGGATTCGCTTGAGACTGACCTCCACGAGCGCCAGATTGACCAAAAAGGAGGAGTCCTGGGGCAGTAGTTCCGTGAGCTTGGTGAACGTTTTCAACGCTCCGTCGTAGTTCCGGCGACCTACCATCGCGCTACCGCGGAGCTGGTAGGCCGACGCGTTGGCAGGTTCACGCTCCAGGATATAGGAGGCTTCGTCGTCCGCCTCTTGGTACTCCTTTGCTGCCAGGTAGAGGCGTCCCAAATCGAGGTGAGCGTCGACGCGCTGGGGATCTAGTTCGATCGTCTTCTGCAGCGCGGCAAAGGCAGGTTTCCACTGCTCGAGCGACATTTCGGCTTGGGCCAACTGATAGTAAGCTTCCGCGAAACGCGGATCGAGCTTGATGGCGTTGCGGAACTGGATGGAAGCTTCCTTGTACTTGGCCGCCTTCAGATAACGATTTCCGCTTTCGAGGTACTTCACCTTCCCCTTCTGGGGGTCAAGTGAACAGCCACCCGGGATGACAAACAGCAAAATAAGCGCCGCTGCAGCGCGTTTCAACCGATAATTTCCGACCAACATGTTTCCCTCCGCGACTCGATGGTCTTGCTCAATCCGGGATGAATGTGTTCAAACGCGGATAGAGCACTTGAACGAACTGCACGACACGCACCCGGGCCTGTTCCTCGCCACTCGATGTCGAGGTCAATACTCGAACCACAGCCGCATCTGTTCTGTTCCGCGTGATGGCATCAAACACGAGCCACGCCTTTCCGCTGTACTCGCTCGCAATGACGCGTCCATGGGCCTGATACCAGTAGAGAACCAAGTACTGCGCAGCCCCCTTCTCCACCAGAAACTCATTCACAACAATCGCGGGGGCAGCAAACATGGGGATCGTCAAACGACCGGCTCGCACCGGCTCCCACCCGGCGCCAGGAAGGCAGTTCTTGGGGGAATGAATGGTTTCGCCTGTGCGCTGGCTTGTGGAGAAGCCCACGTACAAACCGACAGGTGGTCCGCCACCGCTGATATAACCGCGGTTGACGTAGTCACTTACGCCGAGCGCGCTAACGATCCGCGCCTCCAATGGATCGTCCTGGCCCAGCCAGCCATTCATGGCCATCGGGAGTTGCCCTAGTGGCTGGCGCAACGGCACAGGTTCTCCGTGACTCACGCCGTGAAGAAGCACAATGCCCGCCAGAAGAACGCCGGCGGTGGCGAAGAATCGGGCGCCAAACATGTGGCTACGCACTCACCTCTCTTCTCCAGTGGGCTAGATGAGACAGCAACCAATGAACTAGCAGCATGCACGCCACGGCGGAGACAAAAATTAGCCAGCCTTGAAAGAAATGAAAAAACCCGTCTGCCCACTGCGGGCCCCAGAAGTAAGTGGCGACGCCAGCGCCAACCACGCGTAGCGCGTTGCCTGCGACAGCAATGGGCAGCATGAAAGTCACCAGAATGTAGCGGGCCCAGAGGCGTCGCTCCGCAAGGTACCCGTAGGCGACAGCCAACGCGATCAGCGACATCAGGGAACGGATGCCACTGCATGCCTCCACGACTTCCAGGGAGTAGTTTGGCAGGACTAGGACGTTTCCTTCTCGCAGGACAGGAATTCCAAGCAGCTCCAAGGAATTCGAAGCAAGTCGCGACGCCAAGAGTTGAAGCGGAAAAGTCACCTGGTTGTAAATGAGCGCGGGCAGCGGAATCATCAGCACCAGAAAAGCCAACGGGAATGCCACTGCACGCAGCATTTTCCAACCGGCCAAAAACAGAATCATGCCGCCGAACAAAAAGAGCAGCGAGCAGCGGCTAATGAACAACTCGGCGCCCAGAGTGCCCACAAGCAAGAGGCCGATCGCGCCCAGCATCACGGGAAGACCCAGGTGGCTGGGGCCAATCGAAACCTGCTGCAACTTGTGCCTGCGCTGGTACAGCACGTAACCAACGAATAGAGGTACGACGAATCCATGGCTGTAGTCCGGGTTCTGCCACCATTGAACTACCATCTGGCTGAGTACGGGTGCGTAGAGCGCGGCGACCAGGCCGGCGATCGCCAGGCCCTTCGGCAAGGAGACCTCCAGCCGAGCCGCCCTCGGCGCCGCTCGCGCCATGGTGTTCATAAAGCCCGCCCCCTCGCAACAGCGTGGACGCACTAACGCCTCGGCCGACCATCCGCATGTATGTGACCGAAGCACGGTCTGAGAGCCATCAAAGCATCCACCCAAGTAAGTAAAAAATAAGGGCTTTAAAAATTGCCCGAGACATTCCTTAGGATTCGGTTTCGAAAATGAACATATGTGTATACGAACTTCATACACTTCTACAAAAATTTAAGGATCAGCGACGTGGAGGATTTCGGCGGAAGGCTGACAGCTTGCCGGCTTCTGCGTTCTTCTCGCCATGGCGCAGAGTCCGGCCGTTGACCTTTACTGCGGTCTCGGAGCCTAGAGTGTAATTAGAGCAGGCCACCAAGAAACGAAATCAAGACAGAGCGCTTGCAACTTTCGCTAGATCCGCAGAATGAAATGATCGGATGCTGGGGGAAAGGGGACGTTGGCCTATAAGGAACAAGTGAGGGAGAAGTTGGCGCTCTTTGCTGCTCACTACGATTTTGGAGAACCGTACTGAATCTTCACAATTGAGGATTCGATTCGTCGGAAAACGGGTTCAAAAATCATAACGAGTGGAATCCCGATTGCTAGTTACCCGTTCGAGACACAGATGGTGACATGTGGAGGCAGGTTATTCCGGCGATACTGAAATCTAAGTGTCAGGAAATGCGCAGGGTTAAGGCTAAGGTTGAGATCACGGTCCCGGTGCGGTGGGCGGAACGAACCGGGCTTCATTCCTCAATTGAAAAAACACAGGCCCAGATTGAAAAGATCTCCGCGCATGGCAACAAGCTCAACAACCTGACCGGCAAAGAATGGATTCAAGAGACGGTAACTGCAGCGAGGCAGAGGAGCCTTGGCGCATCGCACCCGGATACAAGTGCCAAAATTGGAGAGTTATATAGATAATTCCCTTGGCCTTTGATCTTTACCATAGATTATGACACTGACATGTACGGCAACGCCAACTACAGAGTTCCTGGAGCCAATTCCACCGCTGCCACCGGATGAGGTGATTTTTGGAAGCTCCCCAGCCATGTGCAAAATCCGCCAAAAACTGGAAAAAGCGGCAGGCGCCAACATTGCAGTCTTGCTTCGAGGGCAGAGCGGCACGGGAAAGGAAGTGCTTGCCAAGCTGATTCATTCCCAATCTCCATTGCGAAACGGACCTTTTGTAAAGGTCAGTTGCCCGGCCATCCCAGGGACTCTGATTGAGAGCGAGCTTTTCGGCTATGAAAAAGGCGCTTTCACCGGCGCCTATGGTGCGAAGCCTGGCCGCATAGAGCTTGCTCATCGCGGCACTCTCTTTCTTGACGAGATCGGTGACCTGGACCCTTCCATACAAGTAAAGCTCCTGCACCTGCTTCAGGATGGCGAGTTCAATCGGATTGGCGCTGCTGGCGACAGGAGAATAGATGTTCGATTTGTTTGCGCCACGAATCGGCTCCTGGAACGGGATATGGAAACTGGCAATTTTCGTCAAGATCTCTTCTACCGGATTAGCGTCCTGACGATTCACATACCCCCTCTCCGTGACCGAAGAGACGATATTCCCGTCCTGGCTGACTACTTTTTGCGCATCCACAGCAGGCGGCTGGGGCGTCCTTCGTCCCCGCTCTCGGAACGCCTACTGGCGGATCTGATGAAATATTCCTGGCCAGGAAACATTCGAGAACTTGAAAACCTGATAAAAAGCTACGTGGTCTTCGAATCGGAAGAGGATCTGCGTTCCGCGATGCGAAACGTTCACGAGGATTTCTTTGATCCTCAGATTCCAGCCAACGGGATCGTTTCACTGAAAGAAGTTGTGCGCGCCGCGACCAAACAGCTCGAGCGAACCATCATTCGTAAGGCTCTGGAGACACACCATTGGAACCGGCGAAAAGCCGCTCGGGCCTTGTGTATAAGCTACGCGGGGCTTTTGTGCAAAATGCGCGAAGCGGGCATGCCCCCGACCCGCGGGCCGAAAGCTGGCCTCGCGCCTGCAGAGAGCCACAGCAAGATCTGAACTAGGCTGCGAGAGGATCTGTCCAACGAAGATGCCACAACACTGCAGTTTCATTTGCAAGATCGTTGCCCTCGCCCTGTTGTATTCGGTCGTTTTTCCTCCGGGATGGGCACAAGGCAGGAGGACACAGGCCGTACCTGCCGAGCTGGCACTGAACGTGCCCTCGAAGGACCCGGGAATTCCGGTAAGAGTGATCGAACCCAATTCTGCATTGATCGAGAAAATTCAAGCAGTTGACCTGGGCCGGTACGTCCAGGTCCGCGTGGTTGGCAGTGGCGCACTTTCCTGCTCCCCTTTTCTGCTGGCCGCTCCTGATCGTTTGGTCTTGGATTGCGCAGGGGCCCATGTTCGGGCGGGGATGATTCCCACCCGCGTGAACATTGATCCAGTCGTTTCCGTTCGCGCGGGTCAGTTCAAGACCCATGTGGCCAGAGTGGTTGTCGAACTTACAGGCCAGACTCCCTATACGGTCGATGCCGACGGCAATGAGGTCTTAGTGACCTTTGACCTAATCAACCGACGCTCGCCGAGCTCGCCGTCCGAGAGCAAACCATCAGATTCCCCTGCCAGCCTCGTCAACGTTCAGGCCGATCAGGTGGCATCGGCGCCGGTTCCGGCGGTACTGGATAAATTGCCAGTAGCAGAGCGTCCGCAGTTTTCCCCGGCAGGTTTAATTCCTGCGGAGGCATTGCCCCCATACCCGTCGCCATCAACGCCAGTACCGGCGCAACCAGTCTCCGAGATAACGAGTGTACCTGTGGGTGTCCCGAGGACCGTGGCAGAGGTGGACGCCCTGGCCGCGAAGCTCGAAATGATCTTTCCTGACCAGGACTACATTATCGGGCCTCAAGATCTGCTGGCGATTGATGTCTGGCACGAACCGGAGCTTTCCCAGACCGTTCCAGTGCGCCCCGACGGGAAAATTTCGCTTCCGCTGATTGGTGATTTGGAAGTGGGTGGTCTCACCCCCCGCGCACTCCAAGTCCTACTGGCCAAGGAACTGGAGGCTTACATCCACAAGCCGCAGGTCACCGCAATCGTGCGGGAGGTTAACAGCCGCAAATACTACTTGATCGGAGAGGTGGAGCGACCTGGCAGCTATCCGCTTTCCGCACACATGACGGTGCTTGATGCCTTGGCGACAGCTGGTGGGTTCCGCGATTTCGCCAAAATTCAACAGATCTACTTGCTCCGGCTGAGGCCGGACGGCTCCCGGAACCGCCTGCACTTCGATTACAAAGCAGCGGTGAATGGCAAGGCTTGGTACCGGGATATCGAACTTCAGATGGGCGACACTTTGATTGTGCCCTAGTCGAGTTTGAAAAGGACCAGTGAACTACAGACCGCTCCAAATCGCGGTACGCGAAAAACCGAAATCGTTCCCGCCCCGCGCCGCTATACGGGTAGCGCGCCAGCGGTTTGTTCTCGCCTGGGTAATTACAGCCTGCTTGACCCTTGTTTGGGCTGAAGCCTCACTCGGTGGGTCAGATTCCGCGAGTCATTCACAGGGCACGCCATCCGTGGCGACCGATGCGGCCATAGTTCAAGTATTGGGAGTGCGCTCTTCCTCTCAAGCTGACAGCAGCCAGGTGGTCATCGATTTGTCAGCGAATGTCCGATATAAGGTCGGACATCTGTCTAATCCGCAGCGCCTGTATCTAAATTTGTCGCAGACCAGGATTGGTACCCAACTAACCAGTCGACGGATCATCCTTAAGGATGATCTGGTTGACCAGATTCGAATCGGGACGGACCAAAGCTCTGTGACGCGGATCGTACTTGATTTGCATACAGCAGTTCATTCCAGGGTATCCCAGCTGGGAAGCCCCGCGCGGTTGCTCGTGGAATTGAGCCCGCCTGATGACGCGGCGTTGCCGGAACGGGGCGTCGCGAAGCGGTTGGACGTCCGCGATGCGCCTGGGCAGGTTCCGGCGGCGGGAGTAGGTCCGACCCAGGGTGCGTCGTACGGCGAAACGTGGAGGGCCAAGGACGAGGGTTCGCTGGCGTCAAGCGCGGAGCTGTCCCGTGCCAAGAGTGCATCCGGGCCACACGCTTACGGGGACAGTGAAAAGGCCAAGCCGAACTATGCTGGAACCTCTCCCACGCGAAACATCCTGGCGCTCGGGCTCAATGCGGGCAGCAGCTATGACGACAACGTCCTCGGCAACAACCGGCAGCGAGTAGGCGACGTAGCCTTTCAGTTCGGCCCCAGCCTGAACGTGCGCCGCGAGGGCCAGCGACTCAGTTTCGCGCTGAGCTACCAGCCTAATTTCCGTATTTACCGGAAGGTGTCCGCGCAAAACGTAGTCGACCAGACGCTCGGATTCGATGCAGGCTATAAAGTCAGTTCCCGCCTCTTCTTTCGCGCCCGCACCTCCGCCTTCTATACGACGGGCATCTTCCAGCCGAACCAGTACGAGGAGTCTCTTCCTGGCCTCGGTTCTCCTTCCAGCTTGAACACCACCGTGTTCACTCCAACGGCACGACAACTGACATGGAGTTCACGATCGGATGCCAGCTACCAGGCCGGCAAACATGATTTGGTTGGCATATTCGCCGGTCAATCAAAACTAGACTTCCATCAGCAATTATCAAACGCGGGGAGTATTCAGAACACGGACCAAAAAGACGCCGGCCTGGTCTATCAACATCGACTCAGCCGTCACACCACACTGGGGATCGACTACCAGTATAAGGACATTCGTTTTGGGTCAGACTCACGGACTCTCGTGCACAGCGCATTCTTTTCGTATACGCAACAAGTTTCTCCGAGCCTGGCGCTAAGTGTTTTTGGCGGGCCGCAATTTTCGCGCGTGAAGGAAGTAATCACTTTCCCTCTGGGCCCATTCACAATACGGGTTCCTGTTTCCTTGCCGAGTTCAAACTGGGCGCTAGGGGGCACGCTGACGAAGCAGTTGGACAGGACGGCGTTCCAGCTAACGGCACAGCATCAGGTTTCGGACGGCGGGGGATTGCTGGGCGCCGTGGTCAGTTCCTCAGCCGGGGCGAGCGCGAGACGCCGGCTGCCCGGACGTTGGGACGCAATTTGGAGCGCAGGCTATGCGAACAACAGCAGCCTCGACCCGACATCCTCCGGGGCGGCATATCAGAGTCTGACAGCGGGAGTTGGCCTGGGGCACTCGCTGACAGGGAAACTCAGCGTCCAAGTGGGGTATGACTTCGTTCACCAACGCGGGACTGGACAATCACAACTGTTCGCAGACTTTGACCGCGATCTCTGGTCTGTGCAGTTCTCTTACGGGTTTCACGAGATCGCATTAGGGCGGTAGCGGAGATGGAAGATAGGTTTGAACCCAACTCGTTCCGGTGGCAGGACTACTGGGCGATGGTGTTGCGCCGGCGCTGGTGGTTCATGGGGCCATTGTTTGTTTGCGGCTTTGTGGCCTTCGGCGTGGCGCGCTTCTGGCCGGAGCAGTATCGCTCCGAGGCCTTGATCTTGGTCGAGCAGCAGAAGGTGCCCGAGCTTTACGTTACACCCAACGTGGTCACCGATCTCCAGGACCGTTTGCAAAGCATGACCCAGCAGATTCTTAGCCGCACGCGACTCCAGAAGCTCATCGAGCAGTCCAATCTCTATCCCGACGTCCGGCAGCGCATGAATATTGACGAGATTGTGGACAAGATGCGGGCAGACATTCGCATCGAGCTGGTGCAGGCGCCTCGGCGTCAGGATGAACTAACCGCCTTTCGCATCTATTTCTTGTATGGCAGCGCACAGATTGCTCAGCAAATCACCAATGAGCTGACGTCGCTGTTCATTAACGAAAACCTGGAAGCACGCGGCCAACAATCGGTCAGCACGACCACTTTCCTGGAAAACCAATTGGAGCAGGCGCGCCAGGATCTTGCGGAGCAGGAGCAGAGTTTGCGCCAATACAAAATCCGCTTCCTTGGCGAGCTCCCCGAACAGAAGCAAACCATGCTCCAGATGCTCGCGAGCCTGCAGTCCCAGCTGGACGCCAATTCGGCGGACATCGAACGAGCTGAACAACAGAGGATTTACCTGGAATCAATGCGCACCGAGTACCAGGCGATGCAGGGGTATCACGGAGGCGCCGATGGGAATGCGGTGCCCTCACCGATCGCGGTTGCCGACGCGGCCATCCGTGACCTTCAAAAACAACTCACCGACCTGGAGGCGAAATACACGTCCCGGCACCCCGATGTCGACAAAGTTAGAGATCAGATCGCCGGCTGGGAACAGTCCCGGAAACAATTGCAGCAGAAACCAGACAGTGCCCCGTCGGCCGGAGTTTCCGCTGCAACCATCCCATCAACTGAAACGCCAGCAGCGGCGGAAGTTGAAAGCCGTCTCAAAGCTACGCAAGCGGAGATCGAAAACTACAAGGTGGAAGCGGAGCACTTGCGTGAGCGAATGTCAGACTTGCAGTCTCGGCTGAATCTGACTCCACTGCGCGAACAGCAACTTGCCGAGGTCAACCGCAATTACGAAAACTCCCGGCAGAATTATCAATCTCTGTTGCAAAAGAAACTGCAGTCCGAGTTAGCGACCAATCTTGAGAAACGGCAGCAGGGGGAACAGTTCCGCATCATCGATCCTCCAAACCTCCCGCTCAAACCGACGGAGCCCAATCGGCTCGAAATCCTTACCATTGGATGGGCCCTGGGACTTTGCTTGGGCCTGGGCTTGACGGCCTTGTTAGAGATGACCGATTTGACTGTTCACAACGAGCGAAACATCCTCGAATCGGTTCAGGTGCCCGTCTTGGTGCATGTCCCGGTTCTCAAGTCCCGCCGGGAGAGGATTCGCACGCGGCTTTACCAAGTTTGTGAGGTAATGATGACGGTGCTTCTTCTGACGGCGTCGGTAGGCATGGGAATTTACACGTATCTGGTGGGCTGAACATGTATAACTCCTTCTTCCAGTTGGTGCGCAGTCCCTTCGAGATCAGCCCCGATCCGTCCCTTTTTTACGCTACGCCCCAGCATCAGGAGGCGTTGGCAGGGCTCTACTACGGAATCAAGGCCGCCAAGGGGTTCATGGTTTTGACCGGAGAGGTGGGAACCGGAAAGACTTTATTGGTGCGCTGTCTGCAAGATTTGCTGGACAAAAATCGCGTGACTTACGCCTACGTGTTCAATCCTCGTCTATCGAGCCAGCAATTCCTCTGCTACGTAGCCGAGGACCTGGGGTTGTCTCCCCATCCCACCTCGAAAAGTAACCTTTTGATCGGGCTCCATCGGCTTTTGAGCGAGCGCCATCGACGCGGAGTTATGACTATGGTGGTGGTTGAAGAAGCGCAACTCCTCACTCCCGTCGTAATCGAAGAAATCCGTCTACTCACAAACCTCGAAACTGCCCGCGGCAAGCTGCTGCAAATCCTGCTGGTAGGGCAACCTGGGCTGGAGGCAAGACTGGACGCGCCAACCATGACACAGGTAAAACAGCGCATCGCCCTCCGCTTCCGGTTGCGGGTGCTTTCGGAGGACGAAACCTCTAATTATGTACGGTGTCGTCTGAAACTCGCAGGTGACAAGAGGGGTGGGATTTTCACCGCGGCGGCAATCGAACGGGTCTACCGCTATTCGCAAGGGACCCCTCGGCTGATCAACACCCTCTGTGACAACTCCATGATGTCCGCCTTTGCCCTTCGCGTTGAGCGAGTCACGCCGGAACTGATTGAAGAAGCTGCCTCGGACTTGGGGCTGACCCGAATGAACGGGAATGGACACGGCACGGCCACAGGGCCTCGGTCGCCAGCCGGGGCGGAATCAGTCCACGAGGAAGCGGCAAGTTTCGCTGCCGTCCCTGAATCAAGGAAACCCAAGACACAAGGCTCCCCAGATTTAAATTCTCTAAGGAAAGAGGCAAGCCAGTGAGCCGAATCTTCCAAGCCATGCTCGGGTCAGAAAAAACGAGCCTGGAAAAGTTACCGAAACCACTCACTGGCAAGAGCGACCCTTGGCCCGATTTGAGAGGCTCGCTCGAGTCTTGGTCGGCAAGTTTTGAAGCTGCCAGCCGGGAGGAACCTCAATCGGCTACCCCACAGGGCGCGGCGATCGGTCCGAAACGGGGAATCCGCGGGACTCCCGATCCACAGGACAGCCCTCAGACGGGAATGCCTTTGGGGCAATTTGTCGAGCCGGGCGAGCAGTGGCGTCACTTGGCGGCTCGAATCCACTCACGGCCGGATATAGTCTCGCGCGCAGGGAAGGTACTTGGCAAACCTCAAGCCGAGGAGCGCGTGCTTGCTTCTGGGCAGTTCCCGGCCTCTGCGCAAGAAAGTTTCAGGGTGCTCTGTCAACGGCTTTTGCAAGTCAGGGAACAGCGGCGATTGCAAACACTCCTTATCACCAGCCCGGTGCTTCGCGAGGGCAAAACTGTGGTCGCCATCAACCTCGCCACAACACTTGCTCGAAATTCCAATTCTGTCTTGCTGGTGGATGCCGATCTTCGCCACCCGCGGCTTCCAGTCTTGGGTATAGCTCCCCAGCGCGGCCTCGCTGATTACCTCGCGGGCCGGATTGAACTCGCCGGGGCCATCCGCCAGGTGGATCCACCGGGGTTTTATTATCTGGCTGCTGGGTTCGCGTCCACGAATCCGTCGGAGCTGCTTCAGAAACCTGCCCTACAGGAATTCATCCGCCAAGCCGCCTCCACATTTGATTGGGTCATTTTCGATTCTCCATCAATTAATCTTTTTGCAGACCCGCGTCATTTGGCGACGCTGGTCGACGGGGTGCTGCTGGTGGTTCGCGAAAATGTGACCCCAAAAGAAGCAGCAGTGAAAAGTTTAGTGGCGCTCGACAAAGCCTTCCTCGTCGGGCTGGTCTTTAACGCCAGCACTGGGTCTCCTCACGCCCATTACCAGATGTCCGAAAGATTGCACAAGACCGGCGAGGACAGGATATCCGCTGCGGCAAAGCGTTCCAATGGAAAGCGGGCTGGCAACAATTCGGTTGTGCAGCGCGTGTTGTACGACCTGGGGGACCCGCGTGCTTGACCCTGACCAGGAATCGTCGCGGCCGGAACATTTGGCGCGGGCCACGTGATTGAACTGGTAGTTGGATAGTCGCCTTTCTGACAGCCTGCGGGTCAGGGTCCTCGACACTTTGGGACTCTCATGGCGGTAGCTTGGCTACACAGCTTGTACAAGGATTAAGTCTGGTTTCTGCGAAGCAATTTTGTGATGGTGAAGGGAACCTCGCAAGATGAGTCATCCGTGGTTCGCGCTACAGGTAAGAAGTCGCTACGAAAATATCGTCACCGCACACTTGAGCGGTAAGGGCTATGAATGTTTTCTGCCTCTGAATACACGCCGACGCCGGTGGTCAGACCGGTTCAAGGATAGCGAATGCCCACTATTCCCGGGGTACGTTTTTTGCCGGTTCAACCCGTTGGATCGGCTCCCCATTCGTATAACCCCCGGGGTTGTCTTCATCGTCGGGCAAGGTAAGACCCCCGCGCCAATTGACGATCCGGAAATGGCAGCGATAAAGTCGGCAGTCAATTCTGGGCTCCCGACCCAACCTTGGCCGTTCATGCAAATTGGGCAGAGGGTGAGGATCGACCACGGCCCTCTTTGTGGGCTGGACGGCGTCTTATTGAATTTCAAGGGGCGCCATCGCCTGGTGTTGTCTGTCTCTCTTCTAAAGCGCTCGATTGCCGTGCAGGTCGAAGACTCTTGGGTAACGCCAAATCCCCAATATCCCCGGGCTTAGGCTGGCCCGTCAGGGATGCCAATGAAAAGCCAATGAAAAACTTCGAAACGTCCTCTTCTACCTCAAGAACCGTTCTCCGGAGCATGATTTGATGATTGCGTTCGACACCACCAAGACAATACTTTTAGGGCCAGACGCAAAATGAAGCTATTGTTCTGGTCATCCTTTTCCCTGATTTTCCTCGCCTATGTGGCGTACCCCATCTGGCTCTACCTTATAGCGCGGTTCAGGCCCCGACCGGTCCGGCGGGCCAGCATCTTCCCCAGTGTCACGATTCTGCTGGCCGTGCATAACGAACAGAAGTACCTGCCAGCCAAATTGCGTAATCTAGCCGAGTTGGATTATCCGCCAGGCCAGGTCGAAGTGATCGTTGTCTCCGATGGTTCGACAGACGAGACCAACAACATCCTTGCAGCTTGGGAAAATGCCAACGGGCGAACCGTGATCCTCTCGAATCATTTTGGTAAGGCGGCCGCCTTGAACGATGGAGTCGCGAAAGCAAGGGGAGAAATCATTGTTTTTACCGATGCCAGACAGGCTATCGGTTCGGATGCCTTGCAGAATTTGGTCGCCAATTTTGCCGATCCAACAGTGGGCTGTGTGAGCGGCGAACTCATCATCGGCCCGAATCCGAGCGCCGGTTCCGCTGAGGGCGTCGGCCTGTATTGGCGGCTAGAAAAGAAAATCCGCTACTGGGAGGGTCTCGGCGGATCCATGGTCGGGGCCACGGGGGCTTTTTATGGGGTGCGACAAAATCTGCTGTTGCCCCTCCCCCAAGAAACGATTCTCGATGACGTGTACATCCCTTTCCAAGTCGCTCGACAGGGTCAGCGGGTAGTCTTCGAGCCCAAAGCACTCGCTTGGGACGATCTCAAGCCTGATCCAAGACAGGAATTTCGCCGGAAGGTAAGGACCTTGATCGGGAATTATCAACTGTTAGAGTTAGCCCCTTGGGTTCTGACGCGTGCTAACCCTCTGCGGCTTAAATTTGTATTTCACAAACTGCTACGTCTTTGGGTCCCCGTTGCTCTGGTTGGCCTGCTGGTCTCCACGTTTTGGCTTCGAAAAGAAATGTATGGGATGGCCTTGGTGGTTCAGCTTGTTTTTTATGCCTTGGCCGGATTGAGCATATTCCGTGCCAAGGTCGGCATTGTTTCGCGATTGTCTGATATCTCGCTCACGTTCATCGTCTTGAACAGCGCGGCTGCTGTTGCATTCCTTTATTTCATTACCGGCAGGAAAGCGGTATGGGCCCGGTGATGACCTTCTCGCACAATTCCGCGGGTGATGCCGTGAGCGCGGTAGCTCTGGATTCCCCCTTGGTGCCGCAACGTGCTTCGCGACGGAAACCACTCGTTGGGGCATACCTGTCGCTTCTGCTCTTCATGGCGATCTACTGCGCCCGGCCGGAGGACTGGATTCCCGGTCTGTCTATTTTGCCATTGGCAAAGATGGCGGGCGTATTGGCTTTGCTGGCCCTCATGTTTTCTCTTGGGCAAATCCGCTCCTCCTTGCCTCGAGAAGTCTTGTACCTGATTCTTCTGTTTGGACAATTATTCCTTGCCGCGGCAATGTCTCCGGTGTGGCGGGGAGGGGCGGTGCAGTTGGCGCTCGATTTTGGGAAGGTTATCTTAATTGTAGGAATAATATATTTATCAGTTAATTCAGTGGAACGGTTGCGCCGGCTTATCTTCATTCAAGCCGCGGCAGTTGCGGTGATTGCCGCAGTCGCCGTTTGGAAAGGCCATTTGCTGGGGGGGCGATTGGAGGGAACGCTGGGGGCGAACTATTCGGATCCCAACGACCTGGCGCTGGCAATCATTATTTCACTCCCCTTCTGCCTTGCGTTACTGCTCTTGAGTAGCGGCGGGCTGCGGAAAGTTGCCTGGGCGCTCGCAATTCTGGTGATGCTCTACGCCGTATTCTTGACAGGATCTAGGGGAGGGTTCATTTCTCTGATTGTCACCGCGGCGGTTTTCCTCTGGGAGTTTGCCATCCGAGGACGCCGTCACTATCTCTTGGCGCTCGCCGTGCTTGCGGGTGTAATCCTTTGGCAGTTCTCAAGCCAGGTGTTGGTCGGGCGTCTCCAGGGAACATTCAACCCCAAGCAAGGTACTGCAGCTTCATATGACTCGGCGGCTGGCCATCAACAACTATTCTGGCGGAGTGTCGAGATAACCAAGGCTCATCCTCTCTTCGGAGTCGGTCCCGGTAATTTTCAGGAGCTATCCGGCAGTTGGCATGTGACACACAATTCCTTCACCCAAATGAGCGCGGAAGGGGGAGTGCCGGCATTGGTCTTATATGTTTTGATTCTGTGGCGGGGTTTCAAGAACTTGAGGGCCACCAAACGGTTGGCGCGGAGGCGGGCAGAATTAAGCCTTTTGGCCAGGGCCCTCCTCGCCAGCTTAGCTGGATACATAGCCGGGTCCGTGTTTTTGAGTGTAGGGTACGCGTTATTTCCTTACTTCTTGGTGGCCTACACCACGGCGCTTTTCGGGATCGCTAAGAGGTCCGCCAGCCATTCCAAAGAGCGCGAATCTGACAGCCAAGGAAAGCCTGAGAAGGAACCCTGGATCCCGCTCCAAGGTGCCATCGACTCCGCAGGCTGGGCGCCATAAATCTTTGAGAGCCAAAAGTTGAGGCACACGGAATCCTGGGAGAAAATCAGGGCCACTCTCCCTTGGCTGCCCGCTTATTTTTGGCAACGATGCGTACGGCGCCTGCCGCAGATTCGCCCACTGCATTTGATGATTGGTTTGGCCGATCACTTTGAACCTATGAATCGCACCGGAGCGGCGGGGAGACCTGTTGATCACGCGGAACGGGAACGGCGCTTGAAAAAATGGTGTCAGGAGTACCCTGCGGCGGTTGCCGCCTGGCGAGACGACGAAGGGCAGCCTCTGCGCCACACGTATTTTTATCCTGCTGAGGAGTTCGATGAGGCGCTGATCGACCGCCTGGCGGAATTCTGCCATGCAGGCTGGGGCGAAATTGAGATTCATCTGCATCATGGCGTTGAAGCCCCAGACACGGGAGAGAAAACGACCCGCGCGCTCGTGGAGTTTAGGGACGCTCTGGCTGCCCGCGGCTGCCTTTCCCAACAGGACGGAGCCGGCCCGCCGCGATACGCATTTGTACATGGGAACTGGGCGTTGGCAAATTCTGACCACGGGCGCTTTTGCGGCGTAGACGAAGAAATGCAGATCCTGGCCGACACGGGGTGTTATGCCGATTTCACTCTCCCTGCTCCCTCTTCCGCGCAAATTGGCAAAATCAATGCGCTCTACGAGTGCGCTCTGCAACTGAATCAATGTGCGCCCCACCGCGAAGGTATCGATTTGCAACGCGGCCGTACTCCTAACAATTTTCCATTGATCGTCCAAGGGCCGCTGATGCTTGATTTTCGCCGGCGGAGGCGCGGCTGGCCGTTCCCCGGCATCGAGTACGGAGAACTGTCGGGAATTAACCCGCCAACATTGCGCCGCCTACGACTCTGGCGAGACGCGGCAATCACTGTCCGAGGGCGGCCTGATTGGCTCTTTATCAAGCTTCATTGCCACGGGTTGGAACCCCAAGATGAGTCTGCAATGCTTGGGTCGTCAATCCAGAATTTCCTTCGGGAATTGGTGGAAGGACCGGGAAACCGGAAGGAGTACCGCGTCCACTTTGTCACCATGCGGGAGCTGGTCAATATCGCCTTGGCCGATTGTGATGGCCGCGAGGGGAACCCCGGAGAGTACCGCGACTACCGCTTTCGGCGTGTCGAAGCTGCTGTTCGGATTTGAAATTTCATTGCTGGGGGCAATTTGACGATAGCAGCGAAACGGATGGCCAATTGGAGAAACTACCACGGAGTCGATGGTTGTCGGGTCGAATTTCCCGCCTGCCGCCAGGATCCATGAGGTTACTCTACTTCGCTCCGCATCAGATTTGGCCACTCAATACCGGTGCGCGATTGCGCGACTATCAGTTGGCGCGGCAACTCGCCGCGCGCTCTGCAGTCACCTTTGTCGAAATGCGCCACGCTGGGGAAGAACCACGCATCCCCCCTGACGATTCAGGCCTGGCGGGCATCGTCACACTCCAGAAGTACGGCACTTACTCTCCATTTAAGATTTTGCGTGGCCTGGTGGGCCCTACGCCAGTGACTGTGTTGAATTGCTGGTCGTCCCGATCGGCTTCCCAGTTAGCGAGTGTGCTGCGCTCCCAGGAGTTTGACACGGTGCAGATGGAAAGTGTGCACCTGATGGAGTACTTGCCGATCATCCGGGAAGCGCGGGGATGCCCGGCGATCGTCATCGACTGGCACAACATTGAATCCGAATTGATGTGGCGTTATGCCGAAACCGCCTGCAACTGGGCGAAAAAGATCGCGGCGAAGCGGACAGCGAAACTGATTGAGCGCGCAGAAAACCGGCTGCTCGACACTTGCGCTGCGCACGCTGTAGCCAGCGAACGAGAACGGCGAAAGCTGCTTGCCAGGCGGCCGGATGCAGACATCCAGGTCGTCCCGAACGGCGTCGATGCAAGCTATTACTCCGCAAAGGAAATCGCCGAGGCCTCTCGCCGGACAGGCGCACCCGGGTCAAAAAAAACAATTCTGTTTGTTGGCTCCATGAACTATCACGCCAATATCGATGCCGTAATCTGGTTTTCGCGGGCAGCATGGCCCGAGATAGCTCGCGATCATCCCGACTTGCGCTTCACGATTGTCGGCCGCGATCCCGCGCCCGCAGTTCGAGCTCTGGCGTCGGATCGTATCCACATTACCGGAACGGTTGACGATGTTCGCCCTTTCTATGCATCTGCCGCAGCGGCGGTTGCGCCACTTCGCTCCGGCAGCGGAACACGGCTAAAAATCCTTGAGGCCATGGCCGCCGGTGTGCCCGTGGTATCGACGCGATTGGGGGCCGAAGGGATAGAAGTCCAAGACGATGTCCACCTGTTGCTGGCTGACAGTGGTCCGGAGATCGCGGCGGCGGTTCGCCGAATCGCCTCGTCCGCTGACACACGAGATCGCCTTTCGCAAGCTGGCCGGGCACTCGTGTGTAGGGTTTATGAGTGGTCCGTTATCGGAAAGCAGTTACATGGAATCCACGCGCACCTCGCGGAGTCTCGGGCGCCCAGCTCTCTTCGGATGGTTTCCTGAATGATGCGTAACCTCCGCGTCCTGGCGATGCTCGAAGCCAACTCTGTCACTGGATCGGCGAAAGCAGTTTTGGAATTTGCCAAAGAAGCGGCTCTCGGGCCCTCTGGTCTGCCGAAGATCGAGCTATCGATTGTAACGTTTACCCGAGCCCGGGGCCAAGATTGCCTTACCAAGGTGATCCGCGACATCGGCACGCCACATGATGTCGTTTTCGAACGACGGCGATTCGATACAAATATTATTCCTCAATTGTGTTGGGTTGTTGCAAGGCGGCGCGTCGACCTTATCTGGTCGAATAGCGTAAAGTCACATTTTTTGGTTCGTTGGGCCGGCCTGCACCGATCGCGCCGCTGGGTCGCATTTCACCACGGGTACACAACCACTGACGCGAGAATGCGGATTTACAATCAGCTCGACTGGTGGTCGCTCCAGATTGCAAATCAAGTTCTCACAAGCTCCCAGGCGTTTGTCGAGGAGCTCGAGCGGAAGAATGTTCAATCCGACCACATCCGCGTGCAGCATATGCCGATCCGTCCGTTCGCGCCGGTCTCAGAGCATCAAAAAGCGGAGCTGCGCCACCAGCTGCGGCTCAATAACCAGACACGTGTTCTCCTGTGCGTCGGGCGGCTCTCACGCGAAAAGGGACACGCTGACCTCGTGCGGGCATTTCCGAAAATGCGTGAACTTGCGGGCGACTTGCCGTTGCGATTGGTGTTGGTAGGAGAAGGCCCTGAGCGGCCGCGCATCGAAGAACTTTGCCGCGATTTGAATCTGACCGATTTTGTAACACTTGCCGGCCAACACGACGACATCAACCCCTACTACGGCATTGCCGATGTTTTCCTATTGCCTTCCCATATTGAAGGATGCCCTAACGTCTTGCTCGAAGCCATGGCCGCGGGTGTCCCCGTTGTAGCAACCGCCGTGGGAGGTGTTCCCGAAGTCGCCACTAACGGTAGGGACGCGATGCTAGTGAAAAAATGTGACGGGGACGGGCTGGCGCTCGCAACCCTCGAGCTTTTAAGAAACTGGCAACTTCGCGAGCGCCTGATTTCTTGTGCTCGCGAGATTGTTTCGCGAAAATCTCCGGGAGCCTATTTTCAGTCGGTCGCTTCCGTTTTCAGCCAGGCGTGTGCCAATCGTGATTGAAGATCAACGGGTCATGGCAACTGGAAACGGCAACACGATCCCGGCAAGACCAATTCCAATCCTGCTGACAGTTAGGGAGCTTAACCACGGCGGGATCGAGCGGGACGTCACGAAGATCGCGCTGACGCTCGATAAGTCGCGATTTCAGCCGCATGTCGCGAGCTACCGGGCCGATGGGATGAGGTTTGAAGAGTTGAGCCGTGCGGGCATCCCTTTTCTCCACGTGCCTTTGTCTTCCCTGAAGTCGCCGACTGTGATTTCTGCGGCATTACGGGTCCTGCGATATATTCGGGCGCATGGGATTCGTCTTGCCCATGCATACGATTCGAGTGCCGTATTTGTAGCCCCGATTGCACGAGCTCTTCGCGTTCCCGCGGTTCTGTCAAGCACGCTGGGCAATCGCGATCTGCTCGATCCGCGCACCCGCCGCCAAGTACGGTGGACGGACAAAATCGTGGACACCGTCATTGTCAATTGCGAGGCGATGCGTCGCCACATGGTTGATGACGAGCACTTCCCGAATGAACGAATCGAAATCTGCTATAACGGCGTCGATACGGGACAGTTCTTCGCTGCGCCCGCGCCCAAACCCGCCCCCGTCGCGGACGCTTCGTTCCTGATCGGATCCGTTTGCGTGCTGCGCCCCGAAAAAGCTCTCGACCTGCTGCAGGAAGCATTCGCCCATATCCGGCATTTGAAACCGGGCATGAAGCTGTTACTGGTGGGAAGCGGTCCGGAACTTTCGCGATTGCGGCTCAATTGCCGGCGCCTTGGAATCCAAGACGATTGCGTGTTTCTACCCGTTACGTCACAGGTCCCTCAATTTCTCCGCGCCTTGGATATCTTTGTGCTGTGCTCCCGTTCGGAAGCATTTTCCAACACGCTGCTGGAAGCAATGGCCTGCGGCTGCTGCGCAATTGGCTCTCGAGTCGGCGGCACTCCGGAATTGATAGGAAATGACGAGCGTGGTCTGCTCTTCCAGTCGGGCGATGCGGGCGATCTCGCCAAAAAGCTGGCTACGCTCATCGGGGATGACGGGTTGCGCCGTAAATTCGGAACTCTCGCCGCGGATTTCGCGAGAACAAAATTCAACATCGAAATCGCAGCCCGGCGGATGGCGGAGATTTACGAAACGATGCTGCAGCGAAAATCAGCGGGGGCCGTGCGCTGAAAATGCCAGGAACCGCCGATACTGAACGTGTGGTGCTGATCTTCGCGTACCACTATCCACCGGAGAACGAGATTGGCGGTGCGCGGCCCTACCGGTTTTCGAAATACCTTTCGAAGCTGGGCTACACGTGCCGCGTATTCACGGCCGCGGAGCAACCTGGCTGCGACGACTCGTGCGTTGAGTACGTGCCCGACCCGTTTGTCACACGCCCTCGACATAGCCTTGGTTGGCAGCTCGAACGGGTGGTCCGGAAATTCTTTCTCCCGGGCGACGTGGGGATGTTCTGGTCCTATCATGCTTCCCGGGCCGCCCGCGCGTACATCCGGGCGCACCCCGGTGCTCGAGTTACGATTTTCTCTACATTTCCGCCGCTGGGGACCCATCTCGCAGGCTGGCAACTAGCCCGGAGCAATAAATTTGCATGGATCGCTGACTGCCGGGATCCGCTTGCCGATGAGTTCACCGGTCAACATCGAATCCCTCTCCAGAGGCGAGTGTATCGCTGGTTGGAGCGTGTGATAGCGCGAGGGGCGGGCGCGGTGATTGCGAATACCGACGCAGCTCTGGCGCGATGGCAACAGAAGTTTCCATCGCTCAGCAGTAAATTTCACTTAATTTGGAATGGTTTCGATATGGAGGAACGAATCGGACCGCTTCCGGTTCTGTCGCAGGATTGCAAGACACTGAGTCACGTTGGTGAGTTATATCACGGGCGCGACATCACGGTAATTCTCCAATCCATCGAACGGCTGATCACGGATCGGCGTTTGTCGCCTAGCAGAGTGCGTGTGCGGCTGATTGGCCCAGGCCAAGCCAACCCGAGTCCTGGTGCGGAGTTCGTAAGCCATGCGAAGACTCAAGGCTGGCTAGAACAGGTGCCGTACCAGATTCCCAAACTGGAGGCCCAACGAGTCGCGCAGACGTCCGATGGTCTGCTGTTGCTGGCGTCGCAATGCGTCCTTCGCGTTCCAGCGAAGATCTTCGAGTATCTGCAGATCGGGCGGCCCATCCTGGCGGTCATTCAGCAGAATTCTCCTGCCCAACGGTTGCTTGAGCGCAGCGGCGTGCCCTATCGGTGCGTGTATCCTGGCAGCACTCCCGAGGCCATTGACGACACCGTAGCCGGTTTTTTTGAATTGCCTTCTACAGCGGTGGTTCCCAATGCCTGGTTCGAAGAGCAATTCGACGCCGAGCATCAAACGCAGACCCTCGATGCTGTCATCCGCTCCTTACACAATGTCCCAGCGCGCGGCGCCAACCCCTGGCCCGGAATTGCAATTGGCGCCGAGCGCATTGCCGTGAAACAGAACATGAAAGTCGGCGGAAAGGCTTAAAAAGGTGCGACCGATCGTATCGATCGCCTGCGAAGCTTCCGGAAACCACTTGGTGCCGGCGCCAACCACCGCCCGCACGTCCATTGCCCACGTCACGCGCACCGGCGATCTTGACAGATCCTTAGCCGTGGGCATTGCCTGGACTGCCGCGGCGAAATGGTCCAGTCAACTCATTTCCTGGACAGCTTTTGTAATTGTCACTCGCCTGCTCGCACCGTCTGATTTTGGTCTCGTGGGAATGGCGGCGCTTTATTGTGGACTGTTGCAGCTCGTGACGGACGCCTTCGGGACAGCCGTGACCACCCATCGCGATCTGACCGGCGAGCAATTAGCGCAACTGAACACTGTTGCTTTGATGTCGGGTTTTGTAGCTTGTCTCATTTCTTGCGGCCTCGCCATTCCCCTGGGTCATTTTTTTAGATCGCCTCATCTGCCTATAATTGTCATCACGATGAGCGCTGTGTTCCTCGTATCCGGTCTCCGGACAGTGCCGTACAGCCTGCTTTATAGGGACATGCGTTTCAGGCTTCTGTCGATTTTAGAGGCCGTTCAGACCGTGGCCCAAGCTCTAACCATGCTGGTTCTCGCCTGGCTTGGCTTTCGATACTGGGCCCTGGTTCTCGGAAGCCTCGCCGGCGCCGCGACACTCGCGGCGCTTCAAATTTCATCGCGCCCGTCCCGCTTTGCCACTCCGCGCTTCAGCTCGATTAAGAACGCGCTGACGTTCAGCCGCCATATCATGGTCTCGAATCTTTCTTGGTACGGATATTCAAACGCCGATTTTCTCGTCGCTGGCCGCGTGCTGGGTCAAGCCGCTTTGGGCGCGTACACGCTTGCTTGGAGCCTCGCTACGATTCCACTTGAAAAGGTCACTGCCATCGTGACGAACGTATCCTATGCTTACTTCTCTGCCGCCCAAAACGATAATGCAGCCCTGCGACGATACTTGCGAATCCTCACGGAAGGAGTTTCGATCGTGACCTTCCCGGCCACGCTTGGACTGGGGCTTGTGGCCCGCGATTTCGTGCACTTGGTTCTCGGCGCAAAGTGGCAAGGCGCAATCGCGCCCCTGGAAATTCTGACGTTTTATGCCTCTTTTCGCTGTATTGTCGCGCTTCTCCCTTCGATTCTCAATGTCGCTGGGGAATCGCGTTTCGTCATGCGGACCACGCAGGCGGCGCTGATTCTCATGCCCATCGCGTTCTACGTGGGTAGCCGGTGGGGACCTGCCGGGATTGCCTATGGATGGGTCGTCGCCTACCCGGTCCTCGTCGTGTTTCTCTATCGTCGCACATTCAGGAGAATCGATATGCCTTGGCGCGACTATCTGGGAGCCATCCGTCCGGCCCTGATTAGTTCTCTGATCATGGTCGCGGTCGTGGAAATTTTGAAACGTACTCTCGTTTCCAGCGCTCCGCTCTCCGTTCGTTTCAGCCTCGAAGTTCTAGCCGGAGGCGCTGCCTACGTCCTCACTCTAACGGTTTTCCATCGCGACCGATTCTTCGTGTTTTGGAATTTCGTTAGGGCGTTGCGTGATCCAGTTAGAGTGACCGCGGTTGTCGAACAAACCGCTCGCCTCTAACGCGAGGAACGGACGCCGATGTCCATCAGATCCCGCGTCCGTGCGGCCTCGGTTGGGCTGCTCCGATACCCTGAGAGGGCGGTCGTCTCTCCTGACATGCGGGCCATTCCCTCTCGACCTAGGCGCTAAACTCCCGGTCCCCGATCCCGTTCGAGTGAGAGCGGTTGTCGAAGAAATCCGCCCTGCGACGAGAATTTTCAACTGTCAGCGAGACGGAGCAATCTGGAGCGCGGATATTATGCTGAAATCGCCCTTTACATGTCTAACTACGAAGGAGAGTTGGCCGTTGGTTACCGTGGCCGGGATCACAAAATCAACCGGAGTATTGTTCATGCTTCCTGCCAACGCGTAAATGTCCACGTTTGAATTGACAACGATTCCGTTCGCCTCAAGATCCATCAGGCGATCGCCAACTGCAACAGTTTCCGTCTCTGCGAACTTGGCGGTAATCTGGTAATTTCCATTTGGCACTGTAATGTCGAATCGTATGTCGTTGTCGCTGAAACAAGTGATCCGATACAGCGTGATGTCGGGCACATTTGGAAATGTCCCGCCATTGTCGTAAGAGTGGCAACCGTCGTCGCCAACTTCGTTTTGCCACACATTTCCATTCGTATCTGTGTATGGACGCGGTTGTCCGAGTACGAGCCGGATCGTTCCTGCCGGCAGGACGGTGAGCGTCATCGTCGCAGCCACGCTCGCATCAGCCACGCTGGTGGCCGTAACCGTCGCGACAGTGGCCGCCCCGATGCTCGAAGGCGGTGTGTATAAACCTCCGCTGGTCAAAGTTCCAATAATCGGGCTCATCGTCCAAGTCATGTTCGTGTTTGATGTGCCATGGATGAAGGCGTTGAGTTGCTGAGCCGGAGTGCCAGCCTGAATGCTAAGTGTGTCCTTAGGAATGGTAATCGTTACGCCGGTTAACACTACTTGCTGTCTCGCAGTGTTTGCAGGATTGGTGACATCGGTCGCTATTACCGTTTCACCGGCAGGCGTGAGTCCAGAGGTGGGAGAGATCTCTAGCCCAGATTCATCCACGGCCTCGAAATTTGACGGGCCTATGCCTGCTCCACTAATTTCGTCGAATGCCGCCCGATAGGCGGCAGGCCATTTTGTATATTCGGGCTGAGTCGCCCAACCAGTGCCTCCATCAGCGAGGATAAGTCCATACTGCTTCAGTTGAGTTAGCAGGATTTGTGCGATGGCGGAAAATTTTGAGGTGTCGAAGCCCGCCTTGAGCCGGAATCTCGCCCCGTAAGGTACAACCCCTCCCCCAGCAAACGCCTCGGCCGTAGCGGGCCAGATGTGGCGCGTCCCCGCGGCTTGCCCTGGGCCACAAGCCCCCGCAGTATTCGAACCGCAAATATAACCGTTTTGTAGCGTCATTCTGAGGGCGTGTTTGATCGTGCCTCCAGCGGCGACAGCCTGTTCCATTTCCTGAAGCCTCAGCATAAGAGGCATCACGTACAGCCCAGCTGCATCGACACCGCCGCCTTGGGAGTTCGGAAGATTATAGGTGGAATTTGAATATCTGATCCCGCTCGCCGATGTGCATGTCGGACAGCCACTCTTAGCCCCAGCAGCATAGAAGTTGTACATCTCCTGAAAAGTGCCGTTCGTCGTGTCGATGGCTAGAAGATGTCTATCATCCCCCGCGAAAGGTGGCGTAAACCATCCGTGCTCGATGGCGGCATTCGGATACTGCGGAATCTGGAATGGGCCGCTATTGCCGGGCGTATAGAGGAACACTGTGTTTTGCGTCGGGGTAGCCGCATTCACATAGTTAATGGGAAATGAAATTTCGTGATAGCTCACAGGCACGGCGCCCGCCCCGGAGATCCAAATTGCTGAGTTTTGATGGACCGGCAACGAATCTATTCTGGTGTTGAATATATGGTTGTTTGGAAGCACCTGATAACCACCGTACGACTGCTGCGCCTTCACAGACGCGGGCGCGTGGTAGGTGCCGTCCGCATCGATAGTCCCCTGACCGCCAGCGGCCATTGACCAAGTAACGGGGGCATTGGCCGTAAATTGAAAGGCCCCGCCTTGGTTCACCGCTGGGGGTGTCGAAGGAGTGATCACCACCGGACCGGAACCCGTGGACCCAGCCGCCGCGATCGTGATGCTGGATGCGTTCTGCGCTGTTTGCCCCATGGAATCCGTCAACACAATCGTGAATGCAGATGAGCCTGCTTGCGTGGGTGTCCCGGCGATTCCGCCTGATGAGGCGGTCAGACTTAGGCCGGCGGGCAGGGCCCCCGTGACTGCCCAGGTGTAGGGTGTAACACCACCATCTCCGGTAATCGTCGCTTGGAAAGGAACACCGACCTGGCCATTCGGCAGGCTGCCGGGCGTGATTTGCAGGGCGAACGCAAGAACGGCGAGAGTCAGAGCTTTCATTGCAGTTTGCGGCTTCGGTGCGGAGGAATCGCTCAACATGACGGAGAAGTTAAACTGGCCCCCAAGCGTAGGCTTGCCTGAAAGCATGCCGCTGGCCGCATCAAGCGAAATGCCGGATGGCAGCGTCCCGGACGCCACGCTCCATCGGTATGGCTGCAGCCCTCCGGTCGCCGTGATGCTGGTTTGCAACTGAATGCCCGTTTGCGCGTTCGCCAAAACACTTGTTGTAATTTGCGGAGTCTGTGCAGCTGGCAGCGGAGACGGCGTCTTGGTGGAAATCCCGGTACAACCTGCACACAACAAAAGGAAAACGAACGATGTTATGCGGCAGATCGACATTCCTGGAATTGCTGCTGGAAATTCTATCCTGATCTGATTTTGCCGAGATTGCGGGGCCGAACTGACTTTTCCCATATAGATATGTTCGCGCCCTTTTGGGAACCCACCTACTGCTCGCGGGACCAATCCGAGAACAGGCCCAACGCATTAGAAAAGACTTAGAAAAGGCCACCGGAGTGGTCGTCTGGCCATTGAGATGGAGCGCTCTGTCTGGGCCTCACACTTTCCCATAACAATCTGATTATATGAGACTTGCTCACTACGATAATTCTGCGACTGGGGCGCGGAGCTGAGGTTCTCGACTCCACCCAGCCCTCGATTGCCCATTGGAATCTTTGCGAATCACCATCGGAGGGTGCCTTTTCAGGCGTCGCTGCCCGCCTAGCCACTTGGCCGGCATCGAGTATGGGCTCATGGACCTGGCCAGTGATTAGGCCTTCACGACCAGCTTGAAGGGCGTGCCATTGGAATAGACCCGATTACCATTACCGGCTAGGTGAGAGAGGTCCTTCAACACTTTTTGGCTGAATCACGGCCGTGGCGGTTGAAGCGACTCGGCCATGGCTCGGATGTCACGGTTCTCGAAAACCGGGCCCCCGCGCTGCCCCGTTTCGCTTGCGACGGCGTCCACCATTGCATGGGCCAAGTCGTCGGCCCGAATCACCTGGTTGGGGAACAGCAACCGAAACACCGGATAGACCCCGCGCAAGAACCGGTAGCTGAAATTCGGTTCCTTCCGCGGCTCCACGGGGTAGATGTACGCCGGTCGGAAGAGGTAAATGTGAGGGAATCCTGCCGCGAGTAGCGCATTCTCGGCCTCCCCCTTGTAGCGTGCGAAAGGCACCCGGCTTCGTCCCGTCGGGTCCGCGCCGCCCCCGCTCAAGAATGAGAACGCCGCGCCGGGGCTACTGCCGCGGAGAACTCGCGCGAACTCAACCGTGTAGTTCACGGTTGTCCTGCGTAGATCCGCGTCCGACACCGCCCCTGTATACGCGCCCAGGCAAAAGACCGCTGCGTCCTGACCCGAGAGCACGTCCGCGAGTGCAGAGCAGTCCGCGAAGTCTCGATGGACAACCTCTTTTAATTTCGTGTGCGAGATGCCGACCTTGCTGCGCCCGATCGACGTCACACTTCCGACAGCGGAGTTGTCGAGCGCATAGCGAAGGGCATATCCGCCGACCATTCCTGTCGCGCCGACGATTACAAGGCGCTTTTGGTTCGCCGTCGGAACGTTCATGCGCGGCTCCAAGTAACTGCAAAAGCGCTCATTGAATACATCAGGTTAGTCGTTGCCATCACAGGGCGCGCTCCTCAATCCAGTCGACGTAGAGCAGGCGCTCGGAAAATAGCCAAGCCCCGTCGATCTTCGCGAACGTATCGAGGTAGCGGAGTGACGCGAGCATCAAGCGTCGTTTTCCACCGTCCACCGTGACGTGATACGCCAGGCAGTAGGCTTCCGCGGTGGCACGATCGCCCGTCAGAGTGAAGATTGTGCTCTGCCCGACGAAGTGCGTGGTGGCGGCGTACTGGTTCAGTTCTGCGAAGACAGGAACGAGCGCCTCGCGCGAGTGCAGCTCCTGTGAGGGCGTCGGATCCTTGGCGTTCATGTACACCACGAAGTGGGTGTCCGCGGTGAAGAGAGCCATCTGACCTTTCGCATCGCGACGATCGGCGCAGTGGGCATAGGCCTCCACCAGCTCCCGGATCGCGAGACGATCCGCGGCTTCGTCCGGGGAGATAGTAATGTGTTTGCTCATGAGCTGGCCTCCTTGTTGAATTCGTGCCGGCACGCCAATAGTGGTCACTCGAGCATGGCCCGTGGTTCCGGAAACGCTTCGATCCCGCTGCAATCTGGCAAACGCAGATCCATCAGGGTAACATCAGGCCTGTGTTGCCGAAACCGTTGCAACGCCTCGCTATCATTCGCCGCTTCGGCCACCAGCAACATATGATCGTACGGTTGCCCTTCCAGCCGTCACGTTCACGGACTTGCGAGGCGGTTCCAATTCAACGGCCGGCCCGCCCTGCAATTGCTCAAAAGCGACTTGGCCTGGCACACAAAGCTCGACTTCGGTTCCGAGCGCGACCTTGGTCCAAAGCCGAAGCTGGGCGCCAATCTGCTCGGCGCGTTCGCGCATTCCCTGGAGACCCCAGTGACCATTCCGCCCCCACTGAAGTTCCTGGGGATTTATTCCGCACCCATTGTCACGGACGGCAATGCGCAGCTCGCTGGGCCGAAACTCAACTTCTGTCTCAATATCCTTTGCACCCGAGTGGCGGTAAGCATTTATTATGGCTTCACGGCCAATCCGATAAACTTCGTCACTCAGCCCAGCCCTCAATCCCCTCTCCTTGCCGTGAACCACGACTCGAAAGCCAATCGCTGAAGGGAGCCCAAGATCGGTGCGAACACCGGCAAAGGCGTCGCCGAGAGATGCAATGTGCTCCGTGGGGGATCGTAGTCCCTCGACGGCCGCTCGTCCCTGCTCCAGGACGCGGTCGAGCAGTTTGAGTGCATCGATTAGCCGCTTCTTATCGGAAGAGTCTGGCGACAAGTCATCCACGGTAGTGTGGAGCTGCATCGATACGCCGAAAAACCCTTGCAGGAGTGTGTCATGAAGTTCCTGCGCGATGCGCTTGCGCTCCGCAAGCCGGGCTGCAGCAATCACATCGCTAATTGCACCGGAGTTGGTGGTGGATTCATCCGAAGATGTATTGGGGAACGAAGCCAAAACGGCAAAGTCGCCGCGGCCTACAGAATTTTGTCGCAGCCGAAACGCCCCTTCGATGCAGTGCGTCGTGATTGTCTTCATCGCCTCTCTCCTTATATGAGAATTTACGGTCAGAAGTGAGGACGACACGCGCGAGCGGGCCGTCTTTTAACGCCGCGTAACGTTCATTCACGTTACGCAGCGAAATCTTTCTCGAAACCAGCTGTTTCGCCAGTCGAGGCAGGGCGTGATGACGATTGCTAGAGTCTTGAGTTTTCCTGCTGCTCACGCACGAAGGATGACGCTATCCACAAAAAGGCGCAATCGGACCTTAGTCTTGTGAAGTACCACTTAGGTGGTAGTCGATTAGAAGCGGAAAGGCGGCAGAATAACCGGACTGCTTACAAAACAGGCTAGGCTATTTACGAAGAGGAGAGTTTGACCTTGTCGGCCATGCGGACCAAATCAACTATCGATCCGGCCTGCATCTTCTGCATCACGTGGCCCCGGTGGATTTTTACGGTGGCCTCGCTGGCTCCGATTTCGGACGCAATCTGCTTATTGAGCATTCCTGAGACCACCAGAGTCATAACCTCCCGCTCACGCGCGGTCAATGCGTGATAGCGCTCTTGCAAGTCGTGGATCTCGGCCTGTCGATCTCGAGCGGCGCGGTCACGTTGGAGGGCCTGCTGAATTGCGTCCAGCAAATCCTGGTCCCTGAAAGGTTTCGTCAGAAATTCAACGGCGCCCGACTTCAATGCCCTGACGGACATGGGAACGTCTCCATGCGCCGTAACAAAGATGATAGGGATCTGCACGCCGGTCTCGGCCAACTGGCGCTGGAAATCGAGTCCACTCATCTGCGGCAGCCTTACATCCAGAACTAAACAGCTCGGATCATTGGTGCGTTTCCGCTTTAGAAACTCTTCGCCAGTCGCAAAGGATTCGGCGCGCAGGCCAACTGACTCGACGAGATCCTGCATCGACTGGCGCATGCCGCGGTCATCGTCAATGATGAAGACTGTGGGAATGACCGAGGATTTCATGCACGCGCCTCGGCTTCAGCGGGAAGCGTGAAATGGAAGGTAGCGCCGGGCCCCTCATTGGCAGTGGCCCACACTCGGCCTCCGTGAGACTCCACGATGGAACGGGTAATGGCCAAGCCCATGCCCGTTCCCTCTGGTTTCGTCGTATGGAACGCATCAAAAATTCGTTCGGCATTTTCCGCCGGCAATCCTACACCGGTATCGCTGAGCGAGACGATCAGCTGACCTTGGGAATTAGGGCGCGCGCTAATCGTCAATTCGCCTCCAGTGCCTTTCATGGCCTCGATCGCGTTCAGCATCAGGTTCATGAAAACCTGTTGAAGCTGCACGCGGTCAGCGACGATTCTAGGCGTATCTGCGTCGACTTCGGAATAGATCGTTACAGAGTGCCGAATCGCTTCGGTTCTGAGCAGAGCGGCCATTTCTCGAATAATAGCTCTGACGTCGACCATCTCACGTTTAGGCGGCTTGCCTTTTTTGTAGAAGGACCGCAGACGGTCGATGACATCGGCCGCACGGTTCCCCTCCTGCTCACTTCGTGTTGCTGCCGTGCGCGCCCTTTCCAGGTTGGGGGGATCATGTGCAAGCCAACGCAAACAAGTGCTGGCGCTTGTGATTGAGGCGGCAATGGGCTGCTTGATTTCGTGCGCCAACGCGGCGGCTAGTTCTCCCATCATGTTGATTCGGTTGATGTGCGACAGATCAGCCTCTAACTGGCGCAGCCTTTCGCGCTCCTCCTCGGCCCGCTTCCGTTCCGTAATGTCCATGGTGACGCCGACGTACTCGCCTGGTTCTCCCGATGCATTGCGATGTCCGATCGCACGCAGGAATCTGATGCTGCCGTCGGTATGATGAATCCGATATTCGTCGAGGTAAAAATCCGTCCCCTCGCGGACTGCTCTTTCAAGAGTTGCATTCGCATACGGGGCGTCTTCCGCGTGTTGAGTGGCGAAAAAGCGTTCGGCCGATATTGGCCCTTGGCTGGGATCAAAGCCATACAGACGAGCATTTTCGTTCGATGAATGCAATAGCTTATGTGTTACAAGATTGTAAACCCAACTTCCGATGTGGGCCATGCGTTGTGCATCAGTGAAGTATGCCTGTTCCCTTCGCAATTCCTGTGTCAGTACCTCCTGCTCGGTGACGTCAATGCCGGTGCCGACGAATCCCTTAAAAAGTTCTCCCGATGTAACTGGAACACCCACACACCGTACATAACGCATCTTTCCATCTGGCCGCACAATCCGCTTCGTGAAGTCGAATTCGCTATGGTCAACCATGATTGTCTGAATCATCTTTTCTATGAATTCACGATCTTCGGGGTGCACAAGGTCCAAATATTCTTCGATCGTCGGCGGTTTGCCGCGCGGATCAATACCGTGAACTTCAAACAACTCGGAAGACCAATAATCGAATCCGGCGGCACTGAACGCCCAGCTGCCCATATGAGCAAGGCGCTGTCCTTCGTTCAGATATAACTCACTTCGCTGCAGAGCTTGTTCTGCGAGTTTTCGATCAGTAATGTCCTGACATGTGCCAAACAGTTCATAGGCGCACCCCGAGGCGTCTCTTTTCACGGTTCCCAGGACTTGTAGAAATCGCACTTCGCCGTCGGGACGAACGATACGATGTTCGTACTTCAAGTGTGTTCCGCTGCGAAGGATCTCCTCCACTGCCCGGGCGGCACATTCCCGATCCTCAGGGTGGACCATTTCGAAGACCACCGCCATGTCAATGGGGCCACTTACCGGGAGTAACCCCCAAATACGACAAAGTTCGGCAGACCAAGTGACTTGATTCTCGATGGGATTGAATTCGTAATGTCCTATGTGAGCCACTCGTTGAGCTTCTTCGAGCCTGGCGTTACTTTGCTGAAGGGCGTTCGAGAGAACCTCGCGTTCCGCCTCTACACGCTTTTGGTCCGTTATATCCATAGTGATGCCGACGTACTCGCCAAACTCGTGAGCGGGGTTGTGATGTCCAATGCCACGCAGAAACCTGATAGCACCGTCGCCGCGCCGAATCCTGTATTCGACGTCGAAATCCGCTCCGGTGCGGATTGCATTCTCAAGTTTTGACCTGAGAGCCAGTTCGTCTTCGGCAAGAATTGAACTGTAATGGAGGTCGAATGGATTCGGGTATTGACTGACGTCGAACCCGTAGAGGCGATTGTTTTCTTGGGATGAATGGGATACCTGCCGCGTAACCAAATTGCTCGCCCAACTGCCGGTGTGAGTCAGGCTTTGCGCTTCCGCAAGGTATGCTTGCTGGCGTCGCAACTCCTGTGTCAGTAGCTCCTGCTCGGTGACGTCCATGGCGGTACCGAGAAGACCTTTGAAAACTCCCTGTTCAACAACGGGAATAGCCACCCAGCGAACGTAGCGCAGCTGCCCGTCCGGTCGAACAATGCGCTTTGTTACGTCGCAGCCACAGTGTTGCTGATGCATGATCTTAAACGTTTCAGCCATGGAGGCTCGGTCTTGTGGATGAATGATAGCCAGATACTCCTCAACCGTGGGGGCTCCGTTCCCCGGGTCCAGGCCATAGATTTGGTACAGCTCGTCAGACCAATAGTGACCTAAATCGTTGAATGCCCAACTCCCCATATGAGCGAGGCGCTGCCCTTCGCGAAGGTAAATCTGCGTTTGCTGCAGTGCGTCCTCTGCGCGCTTCCAGTCAGAAATGTCCTGGACCGTGCCGAACATTTGGTAGGGCCGTCCCGATGCGTCTCTCTTCAAATCGCCTTGGCTGTGCAGGGTGCGCACTTCTCCGCTGGGACGAATGATCCGGTGTTCAGCGTCGGGGCGGCTTCCACCAAGAATGGCCTGCTCCGCTATCCGGAAGACGGACTCTCGATCCTCAGGATGGATCATTTCGCGTATGGTCGTTAAGTCTACCGGACCTTTCTGCGGCTTCAGCCCATAGATGCGGTAGGTTTCGTCCGACCAGGTCACGCGGTCTGTCCGGAGATCCCATTCCCAGTGGCCGACGTGGGCGACGCGTTGGGCTTCTTCAAGCTTGGCTTTGCTTTCTTGCAAGTCGCGTGACGTCAAGAATCTGGTGAGCAGCGTCAAAAGCCGCTGGCAAACTTCGTTGAGGCGTTTGCGTGTTCCGGCTACAACGCCTCTCATTAGTTTCCTCCCAAGTTCGCTCATGAACTCCACCCGTTGCGAGCATCCTGCTTGTCAATACGAAACCAACTACTTACAGACGTAGAAGATGCTTGTCAAAGCGTTTTAGCCACATTAAGTCGGCTGCAAGCCGGGTCGGTACCGATAAACGCCCTTGTCACGATTTAATTCCTGGATTGTCGGCAATCCGAAAGTTGAGACCTTCGCACTCTTTTGGCCAGCTTAGATCGCACCGAACCAATACCAGCAACGAAGTCACGCTTCCGTACGTCAAGCGGCCTGCTGGTGACGAATCTGCCGTTGCTTCCGCGCCTCCAACCTCCGGTCGCCGCCAGAGTTCAAAAGTATCAGATGGGTGTGTTCGTGAACCAGTGAGCAGAAAGGGCAGAAGTCTTGGTCGGGGCGTCCGGATTTGAACCGGAGGCCTCCTGCGCCCAAGGCAGGCGCGCTACCAGGCTGCGCTACGCCCCGACATGAAGTGCTGAATTGATTCTAAAGCACTTTCCAACACTGTTGCTACTCCACTTCCTTATTCTTGGCCTCGACTGTACCTCTAACTGTACCAGAATGCTGTCACTGGATCGTGGCTGTACCCGTTTCCAGTGCCATTTCGTTTGCCTGACGGTTCAATTTCTCCAACGCTTCTCTTTTCATTTGCAGCTTCATTTGTGAATACCTCTTGAAGACCTGAGAATCACCTTGTCGAAGCAACTGAGTGACCCATTCGTCGGCTACGCCTCCTGCGCTCAGCCGAGTTGCATACGTTGAGCGAAGGTCGTAAATCCGAAAGTAGGGGATCTTTGCTCGTCGAAGGGTTTTTCGCCAAACGGTCTTCAGAGTCTTTTGACGCCCGGTCGAATTCAAGTCGCTGGGAAAGAGAAATGGCCCCTCCCCTGCGATTTTCATTTGATCCCGGAACGCCTCCACGGCAAGCGGCGTGAGAGGAACGTCAGCGATACCGTTCGGAGTCTTGGAATCCGGTATCCAAACGACGGCGTTTCGGAGGTCCACTTGGTCCTTCTTCATCGCGATCAGTTCCTTGTAGACCCGGAGACCAGTTTCCGTGATGATCCGAACGATGTTCCGCAAGTGCTGTGACGCGTGATTCTCGATTCTTTTCTGCTCCGACCAACTGACATAGTGGGGCCGAAACAGACCCTTAACAGGCACCGGAAATTCGACGCCTGAACAGGGGTTCGCTGGTAGCAGCTTCTTCCGAACTGCGACGTTTAACATCCGCCGTAGAACTCTGAACTCCTGATGTACGGTGGCTGGTTTGAGTACTCCTCGTTCTCTGTAGCCATGGGAAGTTCTGATTCGAACATGCTGTCGAAGCCGCTCCCGAAGATGTAACTCTACCTGGTCCGCACTGATGTCTACCAGTTTGCTTGTGCCCCATGCAGACTTGAGGTGCTTCACGACACGCAGGTTCGTTTGATGGGTCTTCTCTGCGCGCATGGGGGGCTTCGAGTAATTTTCCAGAAAGAAGTCCGCCCATTGCCCAAAACTCAAGGATTCCCCCTTGCGTACCACTTCGAGAACATTGTTATCTCTGGCGTCGAGCCGTTCCCTGAGTTTCTTTTGGGCTTCTTGCCAGTCTTCCGTTCCGGTGGACTCACTTCGGCGAATTCCATTGCGGTCCCGATAATGCATCCACCAGACTTTCGTCTCCTTTCTTGGATAAATACAGCCGTCATGATTTTGTCTTTTAGCCATTCTCCATCTCCTGTCTGAAGGATGCGCGGAAGGGCTCGAGATCCGATTTCAAGAACCGGATATTTCGGCCCATCACGCGGAGATGGGGAATCTGCTTTCGCTCGACCCAAAGATACACAGTTTGCGGGCTGACACCAAGAAATTTGGCGGCCTGCCTAACTGTCATCGGGCATTCGGTCTCCATCACTGGAAAAGTTAATGGTCCTTCGACGGCGGATTGGCTCATGGGATTCCTAGCGGCTGACGTGGCTATTCTTCGAAGCCGATTACTTAACCAGGGGACCACGCGCCCAGCCAAAGTGCGAATCTTAAGCCGTTCGGACATGCTGTCAAATCGGGCCGACCGAGGGGATGGCCGTTAGTTCGGGAATGTCGTCCGGATCGCTGGACCTAGGCAGGTGCAATCCACTGGGACTCTGAGATTTGCGTCGCTGTGCGACTGAAGCTCGGCGGAACCGTGTGAATCATCCTCGGGGCCAGTCCTTTTTCGCCACTTCCGTGTTTCATGGCTACCTTTGAAGGTCTTTCGCTAAGAGTTCACAAAGTGATTGAAATGGAGGGAAACACAATGTCAAGCATTGGAGTGAACAAAGTAATTCTGCTCGGGAATGCCGGGCAGGATGCGGAGATGAGATCCACATCTACGGGTAAATCTGTTGCGAATTTCTCGCTCGCAATCAACCAGTCCTTCCGCGACAAGAAGGACGGAAATGTCCAGCGGGTCGAATGGGTCCGCTGCGTTGTCTGGGGCAAGCTGGCGACAATCGCCGAAAGGTTTGTGACCAAAGGGAAGCAAGTGTTCGTCGAGGGTCGCCTCCAGACGCGGCGATTCGACGATCGTGAGGGAAGCCCAAAGACGGTGACGGAGGTGGTTGTGGTATCCCTGCGCGTTCTTGGCGGCGCGCCAAACGCGACCCGCAACGGGAACGGTCAGGGCGCGGCGGCAAGCGACACGACAAACGCAGAGAGTGAAACGGTCCCTTTCTGAGCGTCCGTCCATCAACACGTTCTAAATCCTTCAATCGGGAGCCTCCACGTAGTCAGCGATCTCACCGACGCGCGCTTTCAGATCCTTCAACCAAGCCCCCAGCTTAAGACCGTGGATCAGACGGCCCAAGAAGCCAAGCCTTTCAGCCACGTTGCTGCGATTCCGCAGAATGTCTTCCCTGGTGACCTTGCTGTAGGTCGCCAGGAACTCGGACATATTGGCAGGCTTGGAAAAAAGGTATGTGGCATGGCCGAGCTGGGGTGTCTCCACGACTACCATTGTCTCAAGATCAAAGATGTACTCGGACCGAAAGAGATAAAGACAGCGAGCACGTCTGCAGAGCTGCTTATAGAAGAATTCGTCGTAGTCGGGTTTCCAGGTGATCAAAGCAACGTCGAAATCGCCAGGCATGCCCAAACGAGCGCAGACCTTTTGGAGGTCACCTCTCTCGATCGGCACAGAATCCAGGCTCGCTCGAATTTGAACGAGGGCCTCGGCAAACTGCCCGAAACGATGATGGAGCCTGCGGGCTTCCGCAACCTGTTCAGCAATGTTGTTCGGCAGCGTAACCTCGATGCGGCTTGAGAGCGCAGTTTCCCACTTCACTAGATGCCACGCGCCGGCTCGGTGTTGACACTTGCCGCTTTGAATGAAGGGCGCCTTGACTCCGACCTTGGCACCTAGCCAATGCTTCCATTGATTCCAACTCGAATCCCAAAACAGCGGCAACGATGTTTGGTCGAAGAGAACCTCAATCCGATGACGTGTATCACGATAGATTGCGTGATCCTTATAAAACGTGATCTTTCGCACCGGCGCTTGGAGCTGTTTGAAGTTTTGCTCAGGGCGAAAGGATAGGATGCGGGACGCGTAGAAAGTCTTCCCGTCTTTTGAGAGATCTCCCACAACAAGCAACGAACCAAAGCCGCCACATGGGAAGAGCACAGGGGATGCGGGATCATTACGGAGAGCGTCATAGCAAGCGCGCAATTCTGGCTGCGCGAGAGTGTTGAAAGCGCGCTCTAACGCACGAAGGTCGCCAGTTGGTGCGTGTGCGGCGCGGAGTTCAAGATTGCGCACTTTGAATGCGAGACGGAGTTCTGCCGGCGATACGTTGTGATTGACGCGCAAGAGTTCGTAGAATGAGGGCTGACGGTCCCACGCACGGCGGCGGTCCCCAACGTCAAAATAATCCCTAAGCGTCTCGCAGCGGAGATGGATAGCTGAGATGCCCAGGCTGGGACTGCAAACCTCAGTCGCAACGAAGAGGTTGTCCCGCTTGTCCTTTCTGGGTTGTGTGGCGTAGCTGATCTCTGCCTGAAAGACATCCCTCCTTCTTTCCTCCGGATTCGTATTGCGAATGTAGATTTGTGTGCCTGCGTCCGCTACTTCAAGCTTCACGGGAAATAGCAATTCGTCACCGGCGCGAATGAAGGAAGCCAAGAAATTCGAGACCAAGATGGCAGTGCCATCGGCGAAAACGCATTCGGTCTTGCTGCCTTTTGGATTCGTTCTTAGAACCTGCCGACGCGCAACATTCGGTAACGGGTTGGTTCTGGTCTGGACTGGGAGGCCCATAGCGGCGCGGACTCTAGCATCAGCAAAACCGTTTGCCAAATAAGTGGGGACCGGCTAGTAAGTCATTGACCTGCCATAGCCATGCGAGGACTCGTCTACGGGCTTCGACTGCGGGGTCCAATTCATCGAGGCCGTCTCCACCACTGACCACTCGGCTTTGAAACGCGTAAGGTGGCCTAATCGCGAAGGGAGCAATCGATGGCGACTGGAACCTGGGAAGATTTCACGGACAAGTACGGTTTTGGTGATGGTGAGCGTGTAGTGCAGCGTGATTTCGAAGCGCGCGCAAGATTGGTCGAAATGCTCAACGACCATGAAGCAATGAAGGCGACTGGGCTCCATGCTCTGGAGTACGACCGACCCGGCCTTCACAATCCATGTTTGGTGGTTGTGGTCAAAGGGCAAGCGAAGGCAGCTAAGGAGCTGTTGAAGCTCTGGCTAGCGGGCGAGATCAATGAAGTGCCGTTACCTGATCAAGTTGAACGTGAGATCGCCAGTTTCCTAACCGAAGCATACAAGTCTTGAAGTCGCATAGGGCCACCCCTTCCTACCCCGTGCGGGTGTATGCCTTTTCTGATTGCTTCTTCATGCAAGCGGTTGCCCGCGCTCATATCCAATCTTCTGACACCAAGTGTCGAAGGCACAAAACTCCGGTCAGTGACTGTGTTCCGCGTTACGCCTTGGCTCCTTGCCGACCGGCAATATGGCGGGACATCTTCTGGGCCATGAAGAGTAGTAGCCGCCTGTCAGCATCATCCATCCTGCTGAGCTGCTGGCGAAACTTCATCAGATAACGACCATCCTTGCCGGAACTGCCCCAGGCAAGGTTGGCGGCAGTCCCTCGATTGGGAAGAGGCGGAAGCGGAGGCGGCTTCTCGCCATCATAGAACAATTGGTTGAGAGGAACTTCGAGCGCCCGAGCCATCTTTTCCAAGGTCTCGATGGCTGGAACGGTGTGCCCGTTCTCCACGCGCGAAATGTAGCAGCGCAACAAACCCGTACGCTTCTCAATGTCTCCCTGCGAGAGCTTTTTCTCTTCGCGCATCTCGCGTAAACGGTCACCGATAATCATGTGGGACTCCGTGTCGTGTACAATTATACAACGAGCGCTCGTTGTTTTGCAATGAGCCTTTCAGCGGGATTTCTTAGACTTGGGAGGCCGACCGCCCTTATGTTTCTTTCGTCTAGCTTGGAGCTGCCTGAAGTATTCAGGGCCGCGCTTGGCGATCTGCTTCCCACCCTTCCGTCCAAGCTTGACGGCGGCGGGATCTTTCGTCTTGGCCAATATTCAGATGAGGTAGCTCTAACTCCCGAACGTATTATGCATGGTGATGCCTTTTGGTTGAAGCCCGCGTTTGCGGAAATCTTCTGCGCTTGTGGTTGTATAGTTTTCTGTCGGTTCTGGGGCTATGAACTGGGTCTGCTCCATAGTTCCCGGAAGAGGTTTACCGTGCCTGGCCCGAAGCCCGCGTAGTGATTATTGGCAAAAGCCAGAATCATGATGCGCCGCTCGTGGACTTTCTTTAATAGCTCTACCCATTTCAAGAGGTCGCCCCGCCGATCCACGATGACCTTGTCCCAAGTCTTCGTTTTTTCCTCTATGCCTTTCCGGTCTCCAAGCCAGCGAACATAGGTGAAGTCAGCGGTAATCAAGTCGGGAGCGTCTTTCATCTCCCACGGTCTGGGCATCCATCCTTGGTCAATCAGCGCCAGAGCGACGCCGTGCTCCCGCAGCAAGTCCACAAACCGAAGATCGAGCCAATTCTTGTTTCGAATCTCGACTGCAAACTTGTAACCCTTCGGCAGCTTCTTCAAAAACGGTTTCAGGAGTGCCAGGAATTCCGCACCGCTCTTGAATTTTGATTTGTTGAAGTATCCGAACTGAAAGAGGAGTGGACCCAGTTTGTCACCGAGGGCATCCATCGTTTTCAGAAAATGGTTGAGATCATCTTCGCAATCGACGAGTACTTTTTCGTGAGAAATAACTTGAGGCACTTTCGCAGCAAAAATGAATCCCGACGGTGTCTTCGCATTCCAGCCTTGGACTGTGGAGAGCGCAGGCGTGCGATAAAATGTGTTGTCTAGTTCAACGAGGTCGAACTTCGTCGCGTAGTAGCTCAAGAAATCCCGAGGCTGCGTTCCTTCGGGATAAAAGGAGCCAACCCAACCTTCGGCGGTGAAGGCGCTCGTGCCTACGCGAATGTCTGCCATAGTCCCGCGATTCTACACCGGCACGGCTAGTGGTACACTCTCGTCATGGCAACTTCGAAAGCGAAAAAATCCAAGGGCTACGCGAGACTATCCTCCGCGCAAATCGAAGTAGTCGGTCAATTCAACGACTACGCTTGGGAGAATCCGAAGCTGACTTTTGAAGAAGTTGCGAAAAAGGCCCTCGGATCGAATGTATTTCCGAAAACCCCAAACGGTCGAAAATTCAGAAGCGAGTGCAAAAGCGTGTTTGATCGGGAGAGGGCAAAGTAGAATTTCCCGTTGCTCCACGGGTACACGATCCTTGCCCATTCTTTGTAAGATCACCATGCCGCTCGTAGCTGCAGCTGCCGCTCAAGGCTCTTCGCTCTCGCCCTTGACGAAGAAGGGCTCCATGTCCTTGTACATCAGGATCTTCACGGTCGCCTCCTTGGGAGCGTTGCCCTGCGTGATCGCGAGGAACGCCTGCTGCGACTGCGCCACCATCGCGCACGCGAGGTCGTTCTTGTGGATCGAGTGGTACTTGGACGGCATGGCCCAGTGCACCAGTGGCAAGACGTAGCCAAGGACGACCGGCGTGTTGGAGTTGCCGAGAATGACGGCGGGACGGTACAGTCCAAGGAAGTCGAACTTGACGGCCTCGACAGCCTTCTCCTTCTCTCCGATGATCTTCGCGTACTTCGTCCCGGCCTCGGGGTCCGCGCCCACTGCTGTCATTACCCCGCACACACGAGCGCCTCCAGCCTTGGCGGCACGGCAAAAGGCCTGCGGATAAGTGATTTCGATCTTGCGCACCTCCTCCTCTGGCATCTTCGCGCTGCCCTTGCCGACGCCGAACGCGGCGAGTGCGATGTCGACTCCCTGGGCGTGCGGCGCAACCTCCTCCTCGATTCGGTCCATGTTGACAACCACTTCGGAGACCTTGGGGTCGGCGAAGGCATCCGCCTTGCGGCGCGTCACCACCACGACCTTCTTGCACAGCGGGTTCTTGATCAGAAGCTGCACGATGCGTCCGCCCACGTTCCCCGTCGCGCCCAGCACGATCGCCGAGAACTGCGCCTTCGCCTCTGCCGCTGCGGCTGCCATCGTCTCGCGATTTTACACCGTGGCCGCGCGAGACTAGGAATCGATCCAGAGAATATCCAGGTTTGGCCTCGTGAATCCGGTGATTTCTCGCATTGAGATCGGTTCTCGTTATTGTTCGAGTAACCTCTGCAAAATCGCATACAGATGATGCGCCTCGTGAATGAGGAAGAATTCCAACCAAAGGGCAAGTGTCATTTCTCCGAGTGATGAATGAATCCCGGTCCTGTTGTAATCGAGAGGTTGAGGGCAGTGATTTTATCAATGAGGTTCAGCCTCAGAGCCACAAGCCCAGTTCTAATCTCTTCGAAATTCCGTGACTGCCATTCCTGCCAGCCTGGGTCTTCTTCGGCTCGATAACGTGCGAACTGTGGCGATTGCTCCGTGAGTATGTGGTGGAGACGTTCCAGGAAAATCTCGTGATAGCGGCCAATGTGGGCGAGATTTTCACGAGCAGACCACTTTCCTGATGCAGGCCGTCGGTCAATTCTCTCGGGAGTTGCGCCAGAGAATAGGAGTTCCACTGAAGCAAGTTGCGTTTTCAGGCGGACGACTTGAGATTCATCAAAGCGTCCCCAAATATGTGCTACGGTCATTGGTCACCTATGCGGATCTTAAACAGCTCCGGGGAAAGACGCCGCTGCGTCGAATGCCTTTCTAGTAAGCCGCCTCCTTCAAATTGATCGCCAGCGAACGAAAAGGCTTTGTTTTACAGCTTTTTCGCATTATCGGCTTTTGCACCATCGGGGATGGCATGTAAACTTTTCATATTTATGAGATAGCTTCTAGCCAGAATCTTGTGTGCCGCTCCGAACTAGCGAAGGGGGATCGTATCCTAAACGCTGTTTCGACTTCAGCTTGATTCCCAAATCCTTCCTTGAAAACTCCTGTTATCGCCATTTGGGAGCCAGTTGACGGTAATCCCGTTTCTCTGGACTTGGCACTGCAATGAGCGATGTTGAGAATCAGGATGCACTAAGTGCTAGAGGAACGACGAGACTACGAAATTTATTCAAGAAATTTCAAACTGACTCATTTTATTTCAGTACTAATGCTGTGGCAAAATTCCGTGCATGGCAAGGAGGACCGATATTCCTGAATACCTTCCAATTAGTCCCCTAACGTTGGTTTGCCCAGAGTGTCGAGCAAAGCCGGGTAAGGCATGCGGAACTTCATCGGGAGCCCAGCTTGAGTTTGTCCATGTGGCAAGAATCATGGCGGCTGGCAAACTGGACCAAAACAATAACGCCAGATCGAAGTGACCTACAGCCTCCTCGAAGCAACAACAAATTCAAACTGACCCACTACCAAATCAACATGCGGGCAGACGGCTTCTCAAGTCCTTCGAAGTCCTCTTCTGGGAATGCGGGCCTCGCGCCTCATGGAGTCACTTTCCCACATTCCGAGACCACCCCGTTTATCGGGCCGTATCCGGTCCAGCGGAGGATTACTTCCGATTTGCCCGTCATCCGGCCGCAAACCCGGGAATTTGGAGTCCTTCACGAGACTCAATGAGTGCCTAGGCGATTTAGCGCGAAGCGAGAAACACTCTTGCTTCCCGTTTCGCTGGAGCTGTTGACCAGAAGATAACTTCCGGATAGGCCACTAACCAGGAGTAGTGAGGTTGAATTGGTTGTAGTTCTGAACTTCCGGATTGCGAGATCAGCGATCACGAGCGCGCGGCTGTGGCCGAAATGCAGGAGGCAAATGTTTTTTCCAGCAGACTCGCATCGATGCTGCCGGCGGCACCAATGGCAACGATCTGCGTGCGCGGTGCGCGATGCCCCCACTCCTCCTGAATGGAAATGTCTACGCGCCTGCCAACCACCTGAAGCACCGCCCGCCGCCGGGGCGCGTCGATACTGTGGACCACCCCTTTGGCCCGGTAGACACTACCTGGTAACTTGCGCAATGTTTCCCGCAACATTTCCAACGCCAGCGGCTGGTCCGTTTCATAGCTCCAGGTGCTGAACACCTTCGAGTGGTCGTGCCCATGGGTTTCGTCATGACAGCTTGGGTCGTTGCAGCTCTGCTCAACGGCGTGGGAGTCAAGGCCTGCGGGACCAGGATCGAAACGCCCGACGCCCAATAGGATCTCGTACGGCACTTTGCAGTAATTGGTCTCGACGATGCGAAGCCGGTTGAAGTGAGCATCGAGCCAAGCCCGGACCTTCCGGACTTGCTCGGGGCCAGCAAGGTCCACCTTGTTCAGGATCAACATGTCCGCAAAGCCGACCTGGTGAAGCTTGAGCTCGATCAGCGGGGGATATTCGGGGTACGCGAAGACTTGATCTGCATCCACCACGCAGATGATGCTGTCCAGCCTGATGCGGTCCCGCAGGTTGGCATCGCTGAAGGTCACGAAGATCCCGGCAGGATCGGCCACGCCACTGGCCTCGAGCAGGATGTATTCCACGGTCTCTGGGCGAGCGAGCAAGGCCACGACCGACTCGATGAGGTCGTCGCGAATCTGGCAGCAGACGCAGCCGTTGGCCAGGCTGATCGTGTTGCCCTCCACCCCGACGACGAGTTCGGCGTCGATATTGATCGAACCAAAATCGTTGACGAGGACCCCCACGCGCAGGCCGTGAGCCCCGGTCAGGAGGCGATTCAGCAGCGTCGTCTTTCCCGCCCCGAGAAAGCCGGTCAGGATTGTTAGCGGGATGGCGCCCGCGCCAGAGGGAAAATTTTGCTCGACCGGTCCAGTGAGGAGGTCCTGCATGGCGCGCCTCTACTTCGACTGCTGGCGGAGCATCGCCTCGATCGCGTCCAGCTGCGTTTGGCCTGCTTGCGCCTTCCTTGCCATGTCGCTGCGCGCCATGGCGAGTGCGTCAAGCGGCGTCTTGGCGTCGGGATACTTCTGCATCAGGTTTGCCGCGGCCATGTTCGCGATACTGATCTTGAGCCCTGGCGGAAAGATCGGGTCGGGCTTCCGGTACAGACCCTCCGGATAATAAAGTTTGGGGTCGTACTCCTGATCGCGCACGAACGGCTCCTGGAGCTCGTAGAGCGTCTGAGCAGGCTTCGGGAACACGACATCCGTCTTCCCAGGGCCGAGACCGTAGAGTTCCGCCGACTGGCTCGGGGACAGCCTCGCCATTGCCGATGAATCGGGGAATGCGGCTTTTCGGGTCCAGATCGCTTCCTTGGTCACGTTCACCACGACTACATCCGGAGCGCCGAACTGGAAAAGCCCGGCCCAATGCTGGCGGGTCGCGGCCAGAGCTTCCGGGATCAACGTTTCGTCATAAGACGTGTGCGTCACCATGGCGAGACGCGGGTTCACCTGTTTGATCAGGTAGGCAGTGGCGTACTGGACGGGGTGAGCTCCGTCCAAGGTGACGTTCAAGAGCGCCGCGGGAATCGCCATCGTCACTTCGGCGAGTCTGGCGAGATCAAGCTGCATCTCGGTCACGAACACGTCCACGCCCTGAGCGTACTTCGCCGTGAGCTTGTCCGCCCGGCCGTCACCGGTCCAAACAAACGACAGTCCGTTCCAGTCCAGCCGATAGGCGACTGCGCCGTCCTTGGTGTGCGCGCGCCGCCAGTGGCGTATGACCACGCCGTCCTTGTCGTAGGAGACGCCGTTGTCGTCGCGAAAGTCGAACTCGTTGACCTCGACCTCGTACCCGTCGCCGACCGGCGAAGAGCTGAAGCTGTCGGTGTGCCAGTACGCCATCTCCCTCATGTGTTCGATCATGTATTTGGTCCCGTCTTTGACGCTGCGGCCTGAAGGCCCGTGGACCCGAAGAGGCTTCCACCGGCCCATCCAGGGCGCAAAAGCGTAGAGGTAAGGCAAGTCTCCATAGTGATCGACGTGCAGGTGGGTGAGGAAAATGTCGTTGACCAACTGAATTGGGACCCGCATTGCGACAACGTTGCGCATGCAGCCGGGGCCGAAGTCGAAGAAGAAGCGCTTGTCATTGCCGAGCTCGACCATGATGCACGTGCACGCCTGGTCCTTGCTCACGGCCTGGCCAGGCGCGCTGCCGAGGAACGAGATTCGCATCTCGTCCGGGCCGAGTTCTTCCGACCCCGGGAAATATACGTTGGCGTTCGCGACGGAGGGCGTCAGCCGGTAATACGGAGGCAGAGTAAGGCCGCCGCCGGGCGCGCCGCCGTAAGGATTCTTCGCGTGATCGTTAGCTGTCATCGACATTCTCCTTGTCTAACTTGGCATGTATTTGATGGTCTGGACGCCGCGTTCAAAATCGAGGTTGTCATAAACCTTGGCGATGGTGGCATCGTCCGGGAAGCCGTCGAGGAAATGCAACGTGCCGAGGCGCGTCTCGACCGTGTCCGGAGTGGGTTTGCGCGATGCTCACCTCCCAGCGGGTCAATCCTTCCGGCCCCCCGGTAATGGGGATAGTGTGAGTCCCCGACCGAATCGGGTGGCGCGTTGGCGCGCAGAGTGCGGTAGTGTGGAAACGGTTGTATTTCAGTCCGCCGGAAGCGAGCTTGTCAAAGTTGGGTGTCTGACACGGCCCGCCAAAGGCACTGGACCCTGCGAACCCTACGTCATCAAGCAGGACGATCAGTACGTTGGGGGCGCCTTTGGGCGGGCGCAGAGGCTCGATTGGCGGAAACTTTGTGTTGGGGTCTTTGGCATCGTAGGTCGTGAGGCTGATGTGCGATTGGGATGGGATGGGAAGGATGCTTCTTGAAAGCTTAGCTCCCTGATCAGACATGGGATCTCCTATGACGATTCAGTACCTTGTAGACATGTACGAAAAGGTCGAAGGTCTCCCGGACTGGGGACGATCCGCAACTGGTAGTTTTACCAGTAGGAGGGCTCTGGGTGTTCAGGACACAACCGGTGGTACCAATTCCATCGTTCGTGAGTGAGCCGCATATCTAACGATTCTGGGTGGATGGTCGGCAAACCGTAAGTAATCCTCGGACCCCACATCACGTCACAACTCGCGCCAAGTCCCGTGAAGCCCTGCTTCTCGGAATGTGGCCCTACCCAGATTTCCCAGTTGCCGAGAATCTCGTTTCTCCGGACTTGGCCTGAAGCAACATACTCCCAGCCTGTAGTTGTGTGAGTATGGTGTTCAATGTGTTATCGGCGAGCGTGAAGGGAGTGCTGCTGCAATGCATAAGGCGATTGCTGGCGCTTGGCTAGTCCACTTGTTTGATGGCTGGTGGAGTCCATGTCCCGTCGATGATGGATGGTGGATTCTCTTTCGGCCAGTATAGCCGCAGCATCGGAATAAATTTGGCTTTAGGCGCAGGCAGCCAATTGGCTTCCTTTGCTTTTCCTGGAGAGTCAGCTTGCAGATACAAGTCCACCGAACCGTCAGGGTTGGTCACAAACTTGTTGCGTGAACTCAAAGTGTAGCGGTGGAGCGGATTCGGCACGAAGAAATAGGCTGCGTCGTACATGGTAAACGACCAGAAGCCGTCAACTGGAGGCATTTGGCCCTTGTCGATGTGAACCACATACTTTTTTGACGCACCGTCAAATTCCTTACCATCCGCGTCCCTTTCTCCAGTCGGATACACCGCGTCCTGTGGACGGTTGGCACCGAGACCGATGGCCGTGATTAACGCACGATCCAGATATTCAGTTCCATAAACGCCCGTCTTCGTGGTAAACATCCATCCGTTTATGGGCTTTCCCGCCTGCTTGAAGTACTCCATGATTTTCACTTGAGCAAGTTTCGGTACCGCCTTGATGGCCTCCTTGTCGAATGCTCCCAGTTTGCTCGGATCAAAATCCTGTCCAGGCACCAAACCAATTTTTGCCATCTTTGCCACCATCGGTGCGTCGTCTGCCGCAGGGGGATTCGTCTTCATCAATTTCGCCAAGTAGTTAAAGTAGGAATTGACATCCATCGCGTCCACTTGGTCGCGGATGCCCGCCTTCATATCGAGGTTGGCATCGACCTCACTGGGCAGCGGCGCGTAGGGCTTCCCGTATGAACTGAGCGGAACCAGCGAGAACTTGTCTTGCAGCGCATGCACTGCCGCATAATCCTGGGGAGTTCCGGTGCAGTAGATGCGCCCGAGAACCCACACCATCCCTGTGGGCGCTTTGTATTCCGTCACGCCAGCCGGAAGTGTTCCAGTCCACCCGGGCCCGGTGATGGCATATTGCTGGGCTTTATCTCCAGTGGTGCGCTTGCCGGGAACTTGGAAGACATTCGTCCATCCATCGAGCATCGGCAGGAGGTAATAGCGGTAGCCCATGTCGGGGACACTTAAGACCCACGGCTCACGGGAAACGTCGATCCACATGGAGGTGTAGAGCGTGTCAGCATTGGGAGCGGTAACGGCGTGGTTATCCACTGCTGGATACGTCCGCAGTTTCAATATCTGCCCCATAGGAGCGTGCGCAGCGTCTGGTACGGCCACGTTGGTGAACTGCTTTCGCGTCATATCCATCGTGACAAGCGGATACCCATAGATGTAGGCATCCGATGCGATGCTGATAACTTCTTTTAGTTCCGGCGATTTTGCGCCGCCTGCCGCTTGATTGCCGCCACAACCAAGCAGCATGGATGCGAAAAACCCAGACGTAGAGAGGACTGCTGTTCTCCAGTAAATGGTTTTCATGGATTCGGTCCTTTCGGTTGGAAATGTTTGGCCTGACTGACCTATCGCCCCGCCGCTGCGGCCTTCCCGAGCACGTATTCATCGAACGAGGGCAGCGGCTTGATGAGCGGAGCGAGCAGTTTTACAGCTTGTTCGGTTGTGACAACGTCCGCAGGGTCGAGCTTGAATAGCTCAGCCTTCGAGGGTTCAGGCTCCCAAACGTCCTCGCCGATAAGTCTGCCTCGGTCATCGTAAGGCCAAACCATCTGCATCCCGGGCGTCTTGTAAAGGTATAAATCGGTATCGTCAGCCTTATGCTCTTTCTGGCCCAGCACTTTTTCCAACAACTTGTGAGTGATGGCGCTCGGCAAATGGGACAAGAATTTCCCTTCTTTGAGTCCCTTTCCCGACACTTGCTGGTAGGAAGTAACTACGGAGGCGACGAAATGGTCTGCAACCGCCACCTCTTCATGCTCGACGAAGAATATACTCTGGTTGGTTTGCGCCCACATGCGATACAAGCTCTTGACTTGGTCCTGCCCCCTCACTACGGTTTCGACGCCAGCTTGGTGGAAGTGGTAGACCGGGTCCATGGTCATCATATCTGGCGCGAAAATCTCCTCGTACCGCCCCGCGACCTCCAGGTAACGGTGACGGCTATACGATTGGAGGAGAAACCGATGCCTGGGGCTTTCCGTTGTTTCAAGCAATTTGTCAATCGCCACATTCAATTTCGTAATGTCGAACTTCGGCATTTTTGCGTTCTCCTTTTGTCAGGTTTAGCCGGTCTAGATACCTAAGTCGTCGAAAGGTGGGATGATTTGGAGTGCTCAACACTCTAGAACCAACACGCTAGCTCCACGCGGGAATTCGGTACACTGTCGAAAGTGACAGGGCTATCCCCGCAGCGGATGAAGGGGAAGATGGATTTCCCGATGACCTCAAGCGACGAGTGAGCGATGGTGAATGGTTCTGAGTTGCCCATTGTTGGTCAGGTCCCGAGAAGTCGTCATATCGTCATCTGGGATTTGTGGCGTTCCCACATGACGAGAATCCCGTTTCGCAGGACTTGCGGCGGTCGCGATGCGAACGATCAATGTTTTTCAAGGGGCTCCCCACGGGCGTTCACTGCTGGCTAATCGTGTGCGCCAGCCACGTGCATTTTGTGGAGGTTGTTCACGTCCTCCGCACTCAGACTCACTTCCTTGGCTTTGATCGTCACCAACTTGATTTCGCCCGTGAACTTGAACGGCAGTTTGTAGGTTGGCGACACCGGCGTGCACCAGTCTTCGCCCACATCGAATGTGTCGCCAAACGAGAAGAGATACGGCACTGTGTTCGCGACGCGGCCTTCGGCCATTTTTCTGCCGTTGACGGACAGTGTGGCCATGCCGCCCTTGCCTAACCCACCGCCGTCGTAGGCGAAGTCCAGCTGAATCGTGCTCTTGCCTTTCGGCAGCGGATCGGGAGACGCGATCGTGTAACGCTCATACGCGAGCCAGTTGTAGATGAAGGTCGGCTTGCTATTCTGAACTAGGAGCGCGTAGCCGCCGGTCATCCCGCCGTCGGTCACGATCATGCCTTCGGCCTTGCCGTCCACGTTTTCGACCTCGGCGATGATGGAGAACGACCGATTCTTGGTGTCGATGACTCCGTCCTCCGGAAGCCGGATGGTGCCCGGGCCATAGCTCGCCTTATTGCCGGCGACAAGCTTTGGCCGTGTGCCGGTCTGAGCCAGTTCAATAGCGTTGTTAGCCATCGGATAGACGTTGTATTTGCGTGCCTCTTCCTCGAACAGCGCCTGGAGTCCCTTGAGCTTTTCCGGATGCTTGGCAGACAGGTCGGTGGCGAGGCTGAAATCGCTCCTCCGATCGGAGAGCTCCCAAATGTCCTCATCGAAAGGTACGATCGGCTTGGCTTGGATCACGGTTGTGCCGTCCAGGCCATGGCGTGTGCCAGCCCACCAGCGGTCGCGGTAGATGGCACGCGAGCCGGTAAGCTCGAAGTGCTGAGTCGTGTGACGGTCCATCGCCTGTGCATCGTCGAACGTGTAGGTCATGCTTACGCCTTCCATCGGTTTCTGGACGACACCATTGACAACCTTCGGCGCGGGCACACCGGCGGCTTCCAGGATGGTCGGGACGATGTCAATGAGATGGGTGAACTGCGGGCGCATAGCGCCCTTGTCCTTGATGCGCGCCGGCCAGGAAACCGCAATTGCGGTGCTGCAACCGCCCCCCGAGGTCACCATTTTGCCATAGTTGTATGGACCGCTTGTGGCGAAGGCCCAGGCAGCAGGAATGCCGCCGAAGGAGTTCGGGCCGCCGAATTCGTCCAGATGTTTCGCGACCTCGTCAAGCGACTCCGGGACGCCGTTGACGTAGGTCAGCTTGTTCATCTCGCCGTGCATACCGCCTTCGGGAGTCGGGCCGTTGTCGCCAATGGCGTAGATGATTAGCGTGTTGTCCAAATCACCCAATTGATCAATTGCTTCGATGACGCGCCCGATCTGGAAATCAATGTGCTCGACCGCG
>Ga0210410_10000263_pt1 | contig 67893 bp, 68 predicted proteins | sample IncBWC4MmetaG_FD_161058 | JGI IMG/M metagenome (GOLD analysis project Ga0210410, IMG submission 161058) | Forest soil microbial communities from Barre Woods Harvard Forest LTER site, Petersham, Massachusetts, United States - Inc-BW-C-4-M | ecosystem: Environmental > Terrestrial > Soil >... | reverse complement strand
GAGACGCCGATCATTCCGCGCCGTGACTATGTCGAAGTCATTTCGCGGAAAGCGCAGAAAGGGAAAGAAGCCCGACCGGAACAGCGCCTTTGTGACCACCTCAAGCCCGCTATTTATGCAGACGGCATGGATAAAGGCCGAGTCGTAAAGGTATGTGCAGACCGGACGTGCAAGGTCCACTTCCGCGAGCAACAACAGCAAGAAAGGCAGCGTCTTCAATTCAAAGCGGAAAAGACAGCCGCAAACCAGAAGCTGAAGCAAGCCATTTCTTTCCGGCACCGCCTTATGGCCGACGTTCTCAAACGCGTAAAGCCGCAATTTGGAACCGAAGAGATGCGGATGGTAGCGTGCTTTGCGTTGCGCTCCCTGCCACACGAACTGGCGTGCCGCCTTGCAAAGCGGAATGGCTTGCAAAACTCGAAAGACCCCCGCGATTATCAGATGGCCGAGAAGGCCCGGACACTTTACAAGAAGGCGAATGCTGCCGGATTGGCAGTGCTCATCTTCGAGGCAATGCTTTTAGGCTCCGCCGAGAGGACGACCGATAACAAAGATGACGACCCACTGAGCATCGCTGCTGCTCTCTTCAAAATCGACACGAAGGCGCTCCGTGCCGTCGCCGCCAAGGAGGCGAAGCAAAAAGCGCAGAAGAAGGCGGAAAAGACCGTGGGCACATCGAAGAAAGAAAACAATTCGAAACGCACCCGTAAGTAACACAACGGACACACCGAACGGGACTGTCCTTCTGGGGGACAGCCCCGTTCGCTCTTCGTCAATATCCAATCGTGTCGGCTTCGCTCAAGCTGACCCCGGAGAACGGCCAAACGTTGATAATGTTTCAGGTATCACACAATGAATTGACGGAGGACAAAGTTAGCGTCCGCGTCCGGGCTTCTCGTGATGCTTTACCGCCTGCAATTCCTTTCCAAACACCTTAGCGGCCCAATCCGGTATCGTCTGCGCGACTTTGCTCAGTTCGCCGCCGATGAACTGCGCCACTACGCGGTAGCCACGCCGATGCGCGGTGTTGTCGTACACGATTAAATCATCAGTGTGTTTGCGGACTTCGGGAAGATTCTTCGGCGATTCCTTGTAGGAATCAATCACGCTTGATATGGGCACGGCTTGTCCGCCTCGACTCATGCGCACCAAGACCCGCCCAACATTCAAATTCGCATCTTCCGTAGAAATAAAGAGCACTTTCGTGGAGTAGCCTGCGGCCTTGGCTTCGTCCAGCAGTTGAGTGTCCACACGGATGTCTTCGACGGCAAAAGAGCGCCGCTCATTGAGAAACGATTGTTGCTGGTGTCTTACGGGGGGAACGAGACTAGGGAACGCCTCTTTCAAGTAGGCTTCATAGAAAGTTGTTTTGCCGGCGCCCAGCGGTCCCGCGATGATAAAGAGTGTTGGCTTCTGCTGGCTCAGAGTGTCGTTCCTTCGTGCGCAGTTTTATGCTGTCCCCTCTGCGGTGCGCGCTCAAACTGTGTTTCTAATCCCGCAACGGGAGTTCGCTCTCCGTCAGGCGTGACTTTCACCGTCGCTTTCAGATTGCGGTCGTATTCGTAGTACGTTCCGTCGGGCTCTTCCACATCTGCGGAAACCGGCTGCACTGCTGAAAGTCCCGAGAGCATCTGGTTAAGCTCGCGACGCTCCAACTCCGACATTGTGTCGTACGATCGCATGGATACCCCCCGTCCCTTGGCTGGTCTTTTGAGTTCGCCTTCTCCAGTCTTTGCGTAATAAGCCAGAAGAGCGCTGTTCACGAGCTGATTCATCGAACACTTCCGCTTTTGAGCGACTTGATGAATGCGCTTGCGAAGGCGCCGCAAGATAACCACTTGCGTTTCTCTCCCGGTTTGTTTCTGCCTGGACTGAAGCTTGACAAGCTCGACGGTATTCAGGTCGACTGCCAGAAGCGCATCGTTGATCGAAGTCGAGAGTTCTCCCATATACCGAGGTTTATCCCGCAGGAGTTTGTCGAGCGCACTTAAGAGCCGGACATTGTAGACCCCGAAGTTTGCGCTTCTTCGTTTCGCCACGATGCCTACCGTTCTTGGACTGGGGGGTTCCCGCAACTGAACATACGTTGCGGTCTCTACATGAGATATATACATGACCCTCAGAAGTTGTTCAAGTCTTCCCTACAATTCCGTTGGATTGTAGGGTGCTTCGAATACGATGTCTTTGTTCACGCGCACATTGAACCGATAGCCAACGGGAATCTTGATGGTTGGCTGGATACTTAAATTCTTGCGTGTGATTTCTGTACCAAGCTGCCCGAGTTGCTGGCCAACCGCGGCGGATGCCGTTTGACCAGCCGTGGGAGTCGTGAGCAGAGACGTGTTCTGCCTTTGCGACAGCTCGATCCCTGCCGCGAAGGCGCTCGTTAGTAGGGCAGAACCGACTAGTCGTTTGTAGTGATTATCAACTTGGTCGTGAAACCCGGCCATCCCTTGAATGTCCTGGCCCATCATTCCATCGAGGTTGATCGAGCTGCCATCGGGGTAAATGATCCGTGTCCAGATGACCTGCAAGCGATTTTGGCCGTACGCAATCTGGGAGTCGTAGACTCCAACCATCCGCGACCCTTGCGGAACCAGAAGATATTTTCCCGTGGCTGTGTCGTAGACGTTCGAGCGGACCAGCGCCTTCACCTCCCCGGGCAGATCAGAATTGATTCCTTGCTCGAGAATCGCCGGAATATCCCAGCCCATTTTCAGTTCGTATCTCCCAAGCGGCGGAGTACGAGTGGATTTTAAATAATTATTTGCGGTATGCCCGTGCGTCTGCTCGATAAACGCTTGTTTGCGTGCTTGTTCGTTCTGCAGGTCATAGTCACTGCCCGCTTGGGTCCGCGCACTCGCTGGAACTAGGCTATTAACCGAGGCATCCGTGATTCCCAAAGCCTTTCCAGCCCCCAAGAGCGAGGCGAGAGGCCCATATTGTTGCAAGACATCATTGAGTGGCGCCGATGCGGGCGAACCTGCCAACGAACTGCCTCCCCGTATGCCCGTGGGCGCGGCAAGCGCTTCCTGCTCCTGTCGGAAGGCCGCCAAGCGCAGCTTCTCTTCTGCCGATAGTTCCGATGGTCCACCAGTGGAGGAATGAGTGCCTTCACCGGCTTCTGGCCGACCTTCCTTCCCATCGTCGCGATACACGAGCCGGGGCGGTTGCAAAGCGCCTGAATCAGGCGCTTGCGTGCCATCATTCACTTGCCCACTATCGACGCCGGCACGCCCGGAAAATACCGGAGCTGGATTTGCGACAGCGGGCGGAGCCAACTCCTGTACCAATTGATCGCCGATGCGCCGCGCGGACTCGGGATGCTTCTCCTCATTCATTGCTTGGGCCACTTGTTGCTGCTCCCGGCGCGCATAGAGCCCGTACACCACAAGTACCCCAACAAAGAGCACGACTCCGAGTACCGCCACACCCACCTTCTTACTGATGCGCGCCGTTGGCGGCGATTCAGGATGCAGATCGAGTCCCGAAGGCGATTCCATTGTGTGTTTCGCCTCCGTCATGGCTTCGCCCCGGTTTCCGCACCGCTCGACGCTGCCCGGGCTTGGGGGCCTTGGCCTTGCGCTTTTCCGCCACCTACTTCCAACTGACGAATCAACTCCACTTTTACTTGATGTTTTCCCGACCCCAGCAGCAGGGCGGCTCGGTCAAAGAGCCGGTCGACAATGTACATGTTGTCTTTTACGCGATAGTTGACCATCTCGGAACCGTTCGGACCCTTCACCACAAGCACGGGCAACTCGCGGTGAATCGTCTCTACAGGCATCTGGATATAAGTCTTCGCACCGTCATCCATGACGTGCACGGGCCGCGTCGATACGTCACCGCCCTTGATTTCGTAGCTCCAGTACATGTTTTCGAGCGCGCCATTCGGCAACTCGGCGACGCGTTCCGCCGCGGCTTTTTCCTGCTGTTCGGCCTCGCGCTGCTTCACAAGATATTCTTGCCACTTCTGTTTGGCGTCTTCCGGGTAGGAGAAGGCAACGCGGGCAATATATTCATTTGGCTTCGATTCAAGGCGAACATAGTAGGCCCTCCGGTCGGTAGGCACGACCATCGTCGTGTCCAGCCCGGCAATCCGCGGCTTAATAATGATGAGAGGTGTTGCGTCCGGGCCGCTTCCCGACGCGGACGGTGAGATCTCCCACCGGATGCTGTCGCCAATATGAGGCTCGCCAGCGATCTTCTCCCCTGGTTCCAATTCCAAAATGCAAACATGTAACGGCGCACACACGACAATGGGCAGGCCACCGCCGTAGGGATACACCACCCGGCCATCCTTTCCGGGCACGGGAACATTGCGGTTCTCCGTCCATTCCCGGCTCAACAATACGGCCTCCGCGCCTGTCGCGTTCAGCGCCACGTCGTGCTTCGATTCGAAGGAACGAGGTACTTCAGGTGAAACGGGCGGAGTTGTGCCCTTCGGGAGCGCCGGCACGATCGGCGCCTGCTTTGCCGCACTGGTCCTAGGTGCATCGCCTGATCCCAGCGCCCGCACAGCCTCCGTCAGTGGATACTTGTCCGGAGACGGCACAGGTTCTTTCTTTACCACCGCAGGGGGCGGCTGTGCAGGTGTTGCGCTCGGACTCGGGGAACTATTCGTTGTCTGCTGCGCTTGCCCAACTGCACTTCCACTCAAAGAAAGAGCCAGCATTGCTGCTACTGCGTATTTCGTCTTCATGGTGTCCCTCATAGAACTTTCGACCACGTGATATCCATGACGTAGATACCAAATGGATTCACTCTTAGAACCGCCTCATCCGTTGACGGATTGATGGCCACCGTGAAAATGCCTCTCCACTTGTCCGCGGAGATCGGTTTGCCGTCGAGAGTGCGCTGCGTCTCTGTCCAATCAACTTCGTAGCTGTGCGGTGAGTTCGGCAAGATCGCGTTCACTTCCACCTGCACCGTTTCGCGGGAACCGCGCTCGAAAGGTTGATTCGCGCGGAAATAGTCGGTGATGATTGTTTGCGCTGCGCTCTGACTGCCAATCATCGCGTATACATGATCGATCGCGCCGCGTTCGGCCAGGCCGTCGCTGGTGACGCCGCGCATGTCCTGCACCCACTGCGTAATTGCCGCCTGCTTCATGCGCTCATCAATGGGAGAGGTCCGATCAATGACTCCCGCCGCGGCCACACGGCCGAGGGAATCGACAGCCACCACATAAGGAGCAGCGCGAGGGCGTGTCGCCACACCAATAATGACAATGGCCTCGGCAAGAGCCACGAGAAGCGCCAGGACCGCAGTTCCACGCCACTGCTGCGCACTCTTGATTAAGCCGCCGTAGCGCTCGTCCCACTCTCTCCGTGCAACCAGATACGGGGTAGCGAAGGACTGGTCTGTCGGACTCGACTGCTGCGTGAGTGCAATTGGCTTCGCCACCGTTCCACCTCTCATAATTAGCTGTCACCGTGCCCCGTCGAACTCGATGGTGGGGCGTGAGCCGTTCCGTCGTGAGGAATGCGGACGCTATTCATCGCATAGTGCGCGCGCGCTGTCGTGCGTTCGAGTGCACTGAGGAAGGAATCCCCCGCGCTAGTCGGCGTGGTTCGCGGCGGGCCAGGCTGCTGGCTCGACGTTCGGGCTGCCGCAGGTCGCGACGGCGGTGAAGGTTGATTCGTGCCACTTGGCATGCCGTTTTGCGTTGAGGCGGAAGATACTCCCCCACTCAGAAAGCCTGGTCCACTTCCACCCCCGCCGCCTCCACCTGGTCGGGGTGTCGTCCCACTGGCCCCGTTCGAACCACCGCCACCGGGGCCACGTGATCCGGCGGCCACTGCTTCCTTCACTCTCGACAAAGCATCAGATCCGCGCGTCGCATATTGCGTCGCAACCACACCTGCACCCACTGCGGCGAGACCCACACCCATGCCAACGCCTGCCAGATCGCCGCCGCTCATCGAGGCAACACCCCCCAGCATTGCCGAAGAGATTTTGGGAGACATCCAGCAGACACAGAGAAACATCACTGCGGCGGCGGCCAAGTCGAATCCAGTTCGGGCGGGGTCGCTCGACGTAGCGGCGGTTTGTGCAACCTGCATCCAGCCCTGAGAAACCGTCATGCCCGCTCCCACCAGCAAATAAAGAACGAGGATTTTCATGCCAACCGATACGGCGTAGGCGATGTATCGCTCCACATAGGCCGCTGTCCACCGGGACCCACCGAATCCAAGAAAAATCACTCCCGCACCGATGATGAGATAGCTTTCCACCATCGCCACCACAAATTGAATCGCTATAGCGAGATAAGCGATGAAAATGATAACGGCGCAGAAAACGAGTGCCATGCTACTGGCAAAACCCGTCAAAAAATCCGCACCTTTTAGTGAATAAAGAAGATCGACGCACATATTCACGCCAAAGCCAACGATGGCGCTCGGGCCCAGCGGGCCCACGGACGAAGCGTTTTGGCCGAGGATATGAAAACTGTTGATGATGGCGGGAATCCACCCCCCTCCCCCGGGAGTAACGCCATAAAGAAGAATGGCGTAGAAAATCCCGATCCACATGATTTTGCGAACGATGGTCGCGGTGAGGGCCTGGAAATCAGCCTTTTCGATGGCGAGAAGAGTGAAGCTCCAGGCTACTTCGATGCCTGCAAGCAAAAAGAAAAGCCGCTGGGCGGCGCCCAGGAGCTTTGTTATCCACCCGTTTTGGAGACCTTGATACTCATCCAAGATGCTTGATGGGCCGTTTACAGAGTTAGGTCCTTGAGCGTACGCAAGAGCTGTCACGGTTAACAGCACAATACCAAGCAAAATCACATGGCCTAGTGCCCAGCAGAGCCGCTCCCGACCGCGCGCGCGCCTCATCGACTCACCTCAATACTTCTTGTCGTCTGTCCGTATTGGTTCATTTCCCAGCATTGTTGACGAGATAGCTGCACTACACACGCGACCTTCTGTTGTGTCACGCCAATTCGCGGGCTTCGAATTCTGCACTTCTATGCATTCTTTCTTGATCTCTTTTGCCAGGTCCTGGTGTCTATTGAACCAATCGTTGATCGACTTCGTGCTTGCTTGAGCTAAATCGCCAGATCCCGCGTCCTCGACCTTCTTTACGATTGGGCTTGGCGGTTCCGCCTTCTTACAACCCACGGGTGCACCCACGAAAGATAGAACCGAAAGCGCCATCCATGCTCGTTTCATGTCATCTCCCCACGGAGTCAGTATTTTTTATGATCAGTCACGAGCGGCTGCGTTCCAAACACTTGCTCCAGAGCCGCTTTATCCGCTTGTTCCTTCTGTATTTGCTCCGCCTGGTATGCTTGTTTACTCTGTAAATCAACCAACATCAACTGGCGAAGCGCCATCAGTTGTTCCACCTGCTGTTCGGCGATCTGGTTCCCCACCTCGACCGCTTGCATCTGCCCGCCTGCACCCGTGGACATCGTGCGCAGCTGGGCGAGCACCATTTGTGCATTGTTCAGCTGCTGGCCTTGCAAGCCAACGGCCCGCAACGAGTTCATCGTGGTGTCGAGCGAGGTCTGCGACCATTTCTTGTAGTCGTTAAAATATCCTGAGGTGCGGAAACTGTAGCCTGGGAACGTATTGCGAAACTGCGCATCGAGATTGCCCATCGAATACGCCAGGGCTTGTCCACCTTGAACGACTTGCGCGAGCTGGGATAAATCCTGCTGGATAGGACCAAAGAGCTGTTGTGGCAACACTCGCCCCTGTTTCAACTGCTCTGCGTATTGCTTCAGTTCGTTCTCAAGCTGAAGCCCCTGCCGGATGTAGCCCATAATCAGTTGGACGTGATTCAGAATCTGCGTCCATTCCGTGGCCACACCAGCCACGACTCCCGCATTCGTAGGCATTGGAACGCCCAAGAACAGCAGGGATAGCGCAACCGTGAACACCATTGCCTTTTTCATGTCGAGACTCTCCTTTCGATAACACCCTCAACTTCACGCCACCAGTCCGCCCAATCCGCGCGGCCTCGTTGGCTCAACCATTCCGCTTGCCAGGTCCGGGGATGGGCGCGCATGACCTCTTCTGCTTTTTTACGGTCGTCCGGGCTGTTCACGCCGACAAACGCAAGCGCCACGCCTCCAAGCCCCAGCGAAATCAGACGACGACCCTCTGGCGAAACCACGTAATAATGACGCTTGGGAGTAGCGCTCTGAACGATCTGGATCTCGCGGTCATTGAGGCCCACCGCTTCGTACAAACGGCGCGACTGCACGTTTGCTGCTTCCGCGTTGGCCAGCAGGATTTTTGTGGGGCACGCTTCCATGACCACATCACTGATACCGGAGTTGAAAATGTCGGAGAGATTTTGCGTCGCGAGAACAACAACCGCATTCAGCTTACGCAAGGTCTTCAGCCAGTCACGTAGGTATTCGCGGAACAACTCGTCTCGCAGATAAACCCACGCCTCATCGAGAACAATGAGCGTGGGACGCCCATCCAGTTTTTTCTGAATTCGTCTGAACAAGTACAGCAGCACCGCAACTGTGGCTTTGCTATTGCCATCGCCGTACTTCATGAGGTTGTCCATCTCGAATACCATCATGCGACTGTCCCGCAACCCGTCCTTTTCCGCATCGAGCAGCCGGCCGAGCGGGCCGCTCAGTGTGTAGACTTCGAGCGCGGACCGAACATCCTTGTCCTGCACTGTCGCTAGAAAATCGGTCAGAGTCCTCCTCGCCGACCCTTGTGCCAGCTTCATCGCGTCTGCAACGGCATTGCGGTGATGGGGTTTCACGTCGAGGCCACCGAGCGTGCAGAGTTTTTCGACCCAGTTATTCGCCCATGCCAGGTCGCTGTCATCGGCGAGGTCGGCCAGCGGGTAAAACGACAACCCGTCGGTGTCTCCGCCGAGATCGTAAAACTCGCCACCGCAGGCCCGCGTGAGCACCGCTAGCGAGTAACCTTTGTCGAACGCGAAGACTTGCGCACGGGGATACCGAAAGAACTGTGCAACAATGAATCCGAGAAACGTTGATTTTCCTGAGCCAGGCGGACCGATCATGAAGGTGTGCCCTATATCCCCGCAGTGCAAATTGAAGCGGAATGGAGTCGAACCTGTCGTCGCCGCGTACAGCAGTGGCGGGCTTTTCAGCGGATAGAATGGGCAGGGGTTCTCCCTATTTCCTGCCCACACAGCACTTATCGGTAGAAGGTCCGCGAGGTTCAGCGTATGCAGGACAACCCGCCGCACATTGCGATAACCATCCCCAGGAAGGCTCCCCCTCCATGCCTCGACGCTGTTCACGTCTTCGATCCGCGCCGAAAAACCCAAGTTTTGCACCGTCTTCGCAACCAGGGCGACGGCTTCTTCAACACTAGCCTCGTCGTTGTCGCCGCAAATCACTGTTGTGGTGTATTGCGCGAACAGAACATCACCCGCGGCCGCAACGCTCATGGCCTCTTCCGCATCGATGCTCATGTCTTGCGCGTGCAGGTTCACCGCGCCAGTCTGCGTTTGCATGATCTGGTCTCTTAGGCCACGCATCTTCGAACGCCATTTCTTGCGCACCTTATCGAGGAATGCACGCGCCTCTTCCGGGTCCATCAGAATTGCCCGCGTATTCCATCGATATTCGATCGGCAACGTATCGAGCGCTGCGAGAATTCCCGGCACGCTCGCTTTGGGGAATCCATCTATGGCCACCACACGCAGATGTTTTCGCCCAATCCGCGGCGTCAAACCGCCTACGAAATCCTCGGTCGCCAGCATGTCGTTCAGATACACCGGAAATTCAGGGAGCCGGATGGGATGATCTTTCCACGATAAGCAGCGATGCACGTAGCGCAGTAGTTCGTCGTGGACCACAAGATTGCCGGCGGTGTCTTTCGTGCATACCGCTCCCAAGCGCGTCACGGAGAACAACGACTTGAATACATCCTCGAAAGACGCGATCCGGCTCTTGAAATAGTCCACAATGCGTGCGGCATTCCCCCTCCGGTCTTTCATGCCCTCGAACATCCAACCTTTGATCTTTTCTTCTCGCGCAACAGGGGGAAGGTAGGTAAGCGAAAGGTAGTAATCGCTTTCGAAATGCACGCCTTCGGACATGAACTGCTCACGCCGCTCATCGTCGATGATCCTTGTAACGGAATCCGGAAACCCTTGATTTTCGGGATAGCCAGGAGCTGGAGCGCGAAAGCTGTCACACTGGACCATCCAACCTCCGCCAAGCCGGAGCAGGGCTCCTAAGCGCCCACTCAGCGCGGCCATTTCTCCATTCGTCGCGGAACCAAGATCCGGCCCTTGAAACTTCCAAGCTGCAAGCAACCCGCCGTCCTGCAGCAGGAGAATTCCATCCTCAATCAGGGAGTCGTAGAGAAGGAGGTCTGCTAGCCCAATCGCGTGGCGGCGCTGCTCAACAAGGGGCATGGTTCATCTCCAATTCGCGGGAGTTGTAGTGGGGGGAGCGGACATCCGACTCTTGGCCGGATAGAAATCCCGATAACGAATGTGCCGGATATAGACGTGTCGCAAGAGGGGGTCCACCTTCGCCATGCGCGCGAGAACTCCCACCGCAATCAACCACAGAACGAGCCCGGCGAGAATGCTCCACCACTTCATGACTGCAAAAACCAACATCGCAGCCAGGATGGCAGACACCAAAATCAATTCCCGGTCTCCGCCCATCAATAATTGCGGCCGGTTCGCGGACTCGTGAAACGGTACTTCCCGTGGTCCGTCCATTCCTAAACCACCGCAGCGCCAACTGCGAACAAGCCGCCGAGCAAGGCGCCGGCGGAGATGATGAAAGCGATTGCGCAAACGGCGTACACCGCTCGGCGAGCAAATTCATTCCACTCACCGCCGAACACCAGCGTTACGCCGATCGCCACCAGCGCAATAATCGCAATGGCACCCGCCACGGGACCGCTCAACGACTGTTGCAGACGCGTGAGCGGAGCTTCCCACGGCAATGCTTGTCCGCCAGCCGCCGCGAATGTGGGCAAACTGAGAACCGCCGACGCCAGCGTTAGCAAACCTGCAATCGCTACGAGGCGCCCCCACTCGACTCTTTTCCTGAATAGTTTCATTTCGTTTTTTCCTTTCTTACTGAGATTCACAATCAGAAACCACTCGCTCCACTGACGGCGAACCAACCCACCAATGCAACAAATCCTGAACATAAAAGCACTGTCGCAAACAACACCAAAAGGGCCCGCCGCATTGTGTCCTGCAGATTCAGCAGCGTGCACAGGATCACGCCCGAGAAAGCCAACGCCATAACCATCACCACCAGCGCCAAGCGGCCGGCTCCAGGCAAGACCATCTGCGATGTACCCAACCCAGGAAGGAAACAAAGAGCCGCCGCCGAAACCATTGGGGCTGCCGCGACCAACAACACGTTCGAGAAAAGCCTTGCGCCGTGCACGGAATCCATTCCGCTCTCTTGCGCCCTGTTTTCCATGGAGCCTCCTACACGTACTCCAGCTCGTAATTCCCTTCGCGATATCCCATAACAACTGCGACTTCGCGGACCTTCCGGCCCGCGCGTATACTTGCCTCGCAATCCACGAACACGACCACATTCACGGCTTCGGCGATCAATTGCTGTTGCGGCGCAGCCGTCGCTTCTGCCACCAGACTTTCCAGACGAACCAGTGCTCCGTGCGCGTCGTTTGCGTGCACGCTCGCCGCGCCTCCTGGGTGTCCGGTGTTCCACGCTTTGAGCATGCTTAGCGCTTCCCCGCCGCGCACTTCACCCACCACAATCCGCGTCGGCTTCAGCCGCATAGACGCGCGCAGGCAATCGAGCATCGACACACGCCCTACCGCGAGGAGCGCCACGGAGTTGTTTACGTTGCATTGCAATTCGGGAGTGTCTTCGATGATGAGCACGCGGTCGTCCGGTGAAATGCTCGCTAGTTCCTCAAGGACCGCATTGATGAACGTGGTTTTGCCGGAACCTGTTGACCCGGCGACCAGTATGTTTTTCCGCTGTTCTATCGCAGTGCGGATCACTTCCGCGTGACGTCTGCCACGCACTAACTCGACAAAATAATCGCGATGTCTTCGGTGGTTAAGCTCATCGCTCTTATCCTTAGAATTCCCGCGGTTTCGTAGTCATTAAGAGTGAACACGCGACGGGGCCGTTGCCGGATTGCAAATACCGGTTGCCGCACTACGGGTGGAATCAAACCCTCGAAGCGGCTCCCATCCGTGGGCAGTTCCGTTTCAAGAATAGGATGGTCGTGATTGATGACTGTGTCGCGAATCGCCGCAATCGTGCCGAACGCGCTCAAGGCTTGCGCGGGTAGGATCGAGCCTACAACCTCAAAATCCTGATGCGTGCGCTTCACCCACACCCGCCCATCGGGGTTGAGCAAGATATCTTCAGTGCGATGGTCTACAAGGCAGGAAGCGACCAGCGGCCCGAGTTCCCGGACCAGCTTTTCGTTGCGGCGTTCAGTGACTTGCTGAAGTTCTTGCATCGAGTCTTACCAATACGCGCGGTCAGTCTGTCGCAACTTACCCTGCTGTATGCCACTCAATGGTACTATACATACAGCCTAGTAATGACTAGGGGACGTTATTACGCTCGAACCGTGCGCTTGTCAAGAACAAAAAACAAATGACAACCACCCGGACCTTGGAGGCTGTCGAGAAGCAGAGCAGCGCCATGGGCGCAAAGGCATTCGAAATTGGCCTTTTTGATCCGAACGCTGCGCGAGGAGCGATGCTCCCGCGGCTCTGGGATCTCGACACGTTGCTTCGCTCCGTCTCTTGGTTACGCTTGAAAAATGCCCAAGGTAGGAACATCTACATCCGGCCGGCCGGCGAACACAATCTGTCGCTTATCGACGACGCCAGTATTCAGGTCATCGAGCATTTGAAATCGGAAGGCTTTGCCCCCGCAGTTGTTTTGGAAACTTCTCCGGGGAATTTTCAAGCATGGCTGCACCACGGACAGATTCTGCCAAAACGCCTTTCCACGTTTGCAGCACGGCTACTCGCCTCACGCTTTGGCGGTGACCTTGCTTCGGCTGATTGGCGGCACTACGGAAGACTCGCGGGCTTTACCAATCGCAAAGACAAATATCGAAAGGCCGATGGAACCTTTCCGTATGTCCGGCTGCATGAGGCCACAGGAACTGTCTATTCAAGAGCTGTCGCATTTCTGGCGGAAGTCAAAGACCTATATGATTCCGAGCAATCCAAGCTTCCTTCTGTCGCCTGTTTGCGGCGAGGAAGTCAATGCTGTTCGAACCTCAAAAGCCTCGAGGATTTCCGCGCGAAGCCCATCTACGGCGGCGACCAGACTCGCGTGGATCTTGCCTATGCCGTCTATGCTTTAGCCCACGACGTCTCGGAAAACGACGCCCGCGACGCGCTGGCCTCGCGCGATCTTACGCACAAAGGAAATAGGAAGCGACAACAGGAGTATATTGATCGTACGATTAGGAAGGCCCGGGAACGGATCGAAGACAGTTGGAAAAGCTAATGACGTTCTCTCAAAAACTCAACATTCTTCCGGCATCACAGCGGGCACTTTGGAAGGAATTGAAGGCCACGCCGGGGAATTTTGTCCTGTGCGGTGGGACCGCTCTTGCTCTTCGACTTGGTCACCGTGTGTCGGAAGATTCTGATTTCTTTACGAATGCGACTCTTTAGCCACAGGAGTTGGTGGACTGTGTACCCTTACTGCGAGAAGGGCTTCTCGACGACGCTGATCTAGAAGAGCATCGGCAGAATATCGGTCAAGCGAAGGAACGTCTCAGAACATTTTCGGCATCGCAACAAGCTGACGCTCCTGGCACGCGTGAGACTCCCAAGCCATGAGTCTCAATCCGCCACGTGAGGCTTAGGGGTTCCGCCTGTACAATAATGTGGATTGAAGGCGACGACTTGCAGGTAGTCGCGTACCTGAACCCTCGCTACGCCCGACTCCATCGCGTTTGAGTAGATTGACCTACCGCACCCTGCTAACATGCCGGACGTGTTCAAGGAATTGCAAATCACGGTGTACGATGTTTTTGGCTTTCTACTTCCCGGCTCGGTTGTGGCAGTGGCCGTCGCAGTGGGATTTTGGGCTGTCCTGTGGCCCGCTGGAACGCTCTTTATTCCTCTCCAGCTTCCTGCACTAGCGGTATCGTACTTATTGCTGATTTCCTATTTGTGTGGGCACCTCGCGCAGGCTATGTCAAATATCGTCGAGCGATGGTCGAAGTCCAGTACAAGATTTGAAAGTAAGATCCCACTCTCGCCTCCGTTGGAAAAAATCCTACGGGAGTCCAGCGCAAAGCACTTTGGTGCGGCGGCGGGAGAGCTTAGCGCCAAGGAATTGTATTTGTTGTGTGACCAGGCGCTCGTACATAACCACTCGGTCGGTGAGCGGGATGTTTTTATCTACCGCGAAGGGTTCTATCGAGGAAATTCAGTCGCTCTCGCGTTCCTTGCAATGTCGCTAGGCATTCGTCTCTTCCATTCGCCTGCGATAATCAGCATTGGTCAAAAGGTCGTTGCATTACATCGCAGCGAAGTTGCCCTTGCGGGCGCTTTCACGGCAGCCGGTTCATGGTTGGCTTATCGTCGCTACCTTAGATTTCGTGAACACAAGTTCCAAACGTGCTTTTTGCGCTTCCTATCGCTATGGACGCCTAGTCCTTCAGCGGGCAGTAATGACGACAGTACCAAAGGGCGTGAAATGGCCTAGTTTACGCGGGGATTCGGAAGCAAGCCTTGACGGTCTGGGAGCCGCAGTCCCAGACTGGCGAACGCGGCGTCAAATTTGCCGGACATAACCATATAGGTAAACCTAGCGTAGGATTCGTTTTCTTCCGCAGAAGATTGGCAGATGTAAAGCACGATAATTCGACGCTGCTCTCCGTGCCCCAGATAACACACTCTCAGATTGTCTTGACTAAATCTAAATATGCTAGAAAGAGAGCCTGAAAGGGCGATTTTCTGATTGAAGGGGTCGGACGGAATACCATTGCTGAGTGCGTCGTCGAGCGTCCGAAAGAATTTCACCTTCGGGTTGCGAGCATCCCCGTTGGATATGCACTGGTCGGCTTCCTCGGAGCAACGCGTGTACACGCTCTCAGCGGTTGCCGTAAGTTGAATTTGCAGCCCATCGGGCGGACGACTCATGGGTTGTCCCCTTGTTATGGTTTACCGCTTTTTCCCATTTAGCGCGGCCTTGATTTCGCCTAGGTCTTTTGTTTGTCCTTTATTCACATCTTCGATCCCCGAACGCAGAGCCAGCGACTCTTCCGAGTTGCTAAGAACGCATATCGTTCGCATTAGGGAGTCGAGTTGATCTTGCAATACGAGAAATTTCTCGTAAGTGAGCAAAACAGCTAGGGGCTGGTCGTTCTCTTGCAGAACGAGTGTTTTCTCCATTGTCTTCAAGTCATCAGAATTGAGCTTCCTTAAACGGCTGATACCTACATGCTCCACACTGCGATCAATACGTGGAATCGAGCCGGCGACAAACTGCGTCATCTCATCCTCCTAGGGGCGGTTATGGGGTGCGGACCAAGGGCCGGAGAAATGTCCGTGGCCGAGGGCAACTTAGGATAGGGGCAGGTGTTTGCCCATGTCAAGACACAATTGTGCGTAGTACTTGCCCATTTGGGCACAATGCGGTCAATTATAAAAAGCACACTATTGTTCTTGACAGAGCAATACTTTGCTCCTATTCTGCCGAATCAGAGGCAACGATAATGAACACTCACCGCATCCTTCCCTCATACCACATACCCGGTCGCATCCGAAGGGTGCCGATTGTCGGGTGGCCAGGACTCTGGCACTGGGGAATTGAAGGCTGGAACTTAGACCTAACTGGACAGCCAACGATGTGGCACTCCATTAAGGGTAGCGCGGTGCGGTCCACGAACTACGCGAAATTTTCTGGCGGCCAACTGAGCGAAATTCTCTGGACGCCATCGACTTATCAACAGCAGGTCTCCGTCCTCGAGCGCATTAGGAGCATCGAGGGACTGGCGTGGAATCTTACGACCGCGAACTGCGAACACGTTGTTCGGTGGGCGGCCGAAGGAAATGCGCGGAGTGAGCAGGTTGAGCTTGGAGTAGCGGCTGGCCTATTCGCGGGCATTTTGCTTTTGCTAGCCATCGGAACTCGGGCCTAAGACCTAAGAGAGGAATAAATCGATCACGAAACGGAGAATTTGAAATGCTTGAAATCACTGTTTGGGATGTTAACCACGGCAACGCGACCTATATCAAGACGCCAAATGACAGGCACATAGTCGTGGACCTGGGCGACGGCGAGGATTTTAGTCCTTTGCAAAACCTCGTCGCTCTGGGAGTGCCGCAGTTGGACGTTGCCGTGATAACCCACCCACACCGCGACCATCTTGATGATATTTTCAACTTTGACTTGATTGCTCCGCCGACCTTGTGGCGCCCTAACCATCTCTCGGAGGCAGACATACGGAACGGGAATCGCGACTCCGACATGCTCGTCATCGACAAATATTTGAGCATCAGTGCGCGGTATAACGCACCCGTAAGTCCAGTCAATGATTTCAATACGCCCGAAAACTTTGGCGGGGTTGAGTTTCAAGTTTTTGTTCCATGGGGCTGCGATAGATCGAACCTAAACAACCATAGTTTGGTAGTAGTTGTCTCCTACGCGGGATTGAAAATGGTTATACCCGGCGACAACGAATCGCCGTCATGGAAAGAACTGCTGAAAGATCAGAGATTCGTGGGGGCGGTTAAGGGCGCGGACGTGTTTTTGGCCTCTCACCACGGGAGGAAGGCGGGATATTGCCCTGAGTTGTTTGAAGTAATGGGAAAGCCGAGGCTTGTAATTATTTCGGATGGAGCGCACAGCGATACAAGTGCGACGAGCTACTACTCGAACCAATCTCGGGGTTGGACGGTTTACGATTCTGATGGAACTAGTGACTCTCGATACTGCGTGACCACACGAAACGACGGACATATCACGATTAAGTTTGGCTGGACTGGTAACGGCAGCGAAAGATACCTCAACGTCACCACCAGCCAAGTTAATTTGGCCAGGGTGCTTGCGCGGACGCTTGGCTTCTGATCGCCGCATTTGTCGCCGTTTCTAGAATGCAAACGTCGCTGATATAGAGGATTGAATGTCGAACTACATTGCGCGAGTCGAATTACATTCCGCAGACTCCGAGGACTACGAGACTCTTCACGGTGAGATGAAAGAGGCTATTCTCGAAGAATCGAGGGTAGCGATGGGGTCACTTACGATCTGCCAACCGGAACATATGTGGTTAGGAATACGAACGTAGTTAAAGGCGTTGCCCTCAAGAGTGCAGTCGAAGCGGCAAACGCAACTGGAAAGAAGAATTCTACGATTGTGGCTGACTGGACCGAAGCAACTTGGCAGGGCTTGAAGAGCAAATGATTGCAGGAATCTATACAGGGGCAGGTCACGTCCCACGCGGTGCTGCTGATTATGTAGCCAATTTAAGCTGTATCGGGCGTAAGCTAGCACGCAAATGGCTAATTTCACGTATGGTGACTCCTCACGCACAGGCGACGACAAATATGTATTGGCGCAGTTTCGCTCTGACGCTTCCTTGTCCTGGGTTGGCGAACTCCGCGCATTCTTGGTGCGGGACGAACTAAAGTACAAGTGGTTCGTTCCGGAGCGCCATCGCGTTAGGTCGGACACGGAATTATGGAAACGAGTCGAGAACGGTGTGCACCAAGCAGAAATTACGATTATCGATCCTCGTTCGTACAGAGATTTTGCAATAGCAGAGTTGTTGGAGCAACAAGCAGAGCCGGGAATCGATTTCGACCTCAAGACGATCAATGAAAAATCTGGTCAATACATCATTGAATGGAGTCCGGTAGGAAGGATCGGTGCGTTTAACCTTGATTGGTTGGCAGACAACACCAATTTCGAAGACGCCACAGATTTCACCGCACATGGCCTGAAACAACGTGCTGGTGGGAAGCTTAGAGACGCAGTCGTTCTGGCTGCTCGTTCACATGGGATGGTAACGCCGTCGGAGTTGAGCGAAATTCTTGCAAGTTCTTTCGGCGGAGGTACACTAGACTTCCAGACCCGCATGAAATACGTCTCGGACGTGACCAGAGTTTTTGATGTTGAACATCCTAAGAGCCTTCCTATTCTTAACGAATTCGCTCAGCGTTTAGCTCACGCGGCTGGAGTGCCACGTTACCTCACCCACGCTATGAATCGCAGTGCCCGCGTTTATGAAAGCACGTCGCATGATGTGGACCATATTCAGGCTGCCGACCTCGCGGCAGGTTGGGCCGTAGACCTTCTCACCCTTACGAATGGAGACTACCGGACCGTAGCCCAACGATTCGCCTGGGTGGGAGTAAACGGAGTGGTCATTCCGGGTTAATCCTAGTCTCCAACCTAAAAAATCCCCACATTTGCGGCAGCTAGCTAGCTGATGGGATTTTCGACCAGGTCGGAAGGCCCCACTGTTCCATCAACAGTTTTCGAATAACCTCGGCCTCATCCCGAGTCATTTTCTCACCATCAACGGGTTCACTGACTAGCGTTGACTGTCCTTTCGCTAAGCGCAGCCACAATTCGGCTCATGAATCCGAATTGATTCGGGCATCCTCATGCTAGTGTAGTGTCCCGTAAATTTCTGCCCCGTTTTCGGAACCGCAACCTATGCTTCATCAATGGTTTCGAGGCATGGACATTACCGAAGATTTGGCGGGCAGTCGCCTTGCAACATCGGCCCAACCTCCGCGCACCACATCCCCCTTTTCCCTACACGTTTCGTCCCAACATGCGCCACAGCCCATGCGATCGATCGTGCTCCTTGAGACCCCAGGCGCGCTTCTGGAGGGCCTCCGTTGCTTTACGGCTTCCTGCCCGATTCCGACACCCGAAGAGTTTTAGGGAAAACCATGTCGAGCGTCATGCTTATAACTGACTTACGACTATCGGAAGACAACCGTCAGAATGTTTTTCTGAAGGAGCTTACGGTTGAACCGCAACTTGATCCGAGGACGCTGCTGAAACTTGGTCAGGACTTGGCGCAACCCTTTTTTTGTGCTTCGCCAGATGAGGTATGGGCTTAGGCCGAGGGGCTATATCAGCCCGCACGGTAGGAGCGGGGCAAATGCCGAACACAGGGCAAAGTAAAGGTCGCCAGGGCGACCACAAGAGGAGCACGAAGATCAGTGTAAACACCAAAAACGTTTTCCGAAATGCCGGCTGCGTGACGCACTTGTGGTCGATATAGAAAAGTAGAGCAAGAAAAGATGTCATTTCAACACCCTCGCAAGCAGCACCCCAAAACCAACACCGAGCATTATAAGGCCGCTCGCGGCAACCACACCGATTGAAACCCAAAGGCGGACCGCAGACCGCGTATAAGAACGGTTCAACTCTACAATTAATTCTCTCGCATGCAATCGGCCAGCATCAATATCCTTCTGAATCTCCTCACGCACTGCAATCCCCGCTTTCCGAGCTTCCCTTTCGACACTTCCCAACGCTTCGCGTTGTGCCGAGCGGAACGCCGCTTCTATGCCGGCAACGATTTCTTCCGTGCGAGCCTCGACACTACCAATCACCTGCTCCAACACTACTTCGTTCATTGTCACCAAGAGCATTGCAGGATCATCCGGCCTGAGCAGCATTCCGTGACGCGCCGCGACTTCCGCGGTTATGCGTTTTAAGTCGAGCGCGACTACTGGACTCATCGGACTTCCCCCTCTTACTGAGAAACGCTCTCACTAAACGAATGGAATTGCCTCCAACTGTTCGAAGAGGTCGCGCTGCACAACCCGCAACCGCTGCTTCGCCATGATCGTAAAACCACTTCCATTGAGCGCTTCGTCAAAAGTCATCTTCTGGCAAATCATCTCTTCGACATCACGGCCAAAAGTGTCCGCCGTGCGCCGCACGATCGCCACGGAACCATGTACTTTACCCGCGTGCCTCTTATATGCAGCCATCTCTCTGAATGGTGACCCGTCCTGCAATACCGCGCCAAAATATTCATTCAACCAGACCACTATGTTCTTCTCTCGGGCGCTTTCCGCTAACTGCTCGAACCCGCATAGCGTGTCGTTCAGCGCTTGGCCTCCTGTAATGACCGAATGAACGAACACCCGTTTACCTCTCTCACGCAAATAGTCGAGCGCGTGGTTCTCCAAGATGTAATGCCAGAGAGGAATAAAAGTGGACGCCCCTGTGTCCACGACGAACGTGCCGCTCTCCGTCAGAAACCGTTCTATCAGCAGATCGAATTCACGCTGGTCCACGCTTCCATCTTTTAAGAGCTTCAGGCAGCTCACTGCCAAACCCCGGTATTCGGAAAGCGTCTGATTCACTGGGTCGGCGTCAATACCGTGCACATCCTGCCCTCTCGACAATAAATATTGCGACAGGATCGCGGATATCAGGCTCTTTCCGACCCCGCCTTTACCTTGCAGTGAGATATGAATTGAGGTTGCATCGCTTCCATTACCGTTTGTTTTTGTCATACGAATCCTCCTTTTCATTCACTAACCTTGGCACTCTCTGCGTACCCCGCCACTGGAAACCTGGCCTGTTTTCCTCCAATCGTTTGAGATTGGCTAGCGGGTCGCGCTCCTCGACTGCTTCTACTCCAGCTTCACCCAGCCCTTGCGATTCAGACCGTTTATCCTGTTTTCCCCAGCCGCTGGGCGCGGTTCGTTTTCTCTTGGCTCGCCATACCGCCATGTGGAAAGTGTGGTAGCTCACCTTCAATCCTTCTGTTTCCAGCGCTTCCCAAATGTCCTTCAGGGCCTGGCCCGAGTTCAGCGCTGCTTCTATTCCGGGAAGAAGAGATCGAATCAGCGCGGCTTTTCTCTTCGGGGGAGTGGCAGCTAATTGCTCTAAACAGCGGCGGTAATCTTTTTGCGTTGACATGACTCGTATGCCTGCTGTACATATAGCACCATGACACGTCGAAGTAAAGCACAAAAGAATTCGAAGTGAACAGAGATTAACAAATGCCTTCAATAGTCATGGTTGGCCCACAGATCAACGCACTTCTCAACGCGGTTCAACAGATGTCATCGAAATTCCACATTCTTCAACAACAGTAGGAGTAGCTTGCATGAAGTGCAGGCGGATCATCGGCGAAAGACACAGGTATTGGAACATAAAGGGTTGGGGCCACTTCGTGGTGTTGGTCTACGTTAACTACTTATCTCTCAGACTCGTGGGAGGGGGCTACTTCGAGCAGATTGTGGCACCACTTAGGCACCACTCTTGAAAGGGGATGTTTTGTGAGCAAAAAAGCCATTTCGCGAAACTTTCGATACCCTTCTGCCGAACTACGGGAGCAAGTTCGCGCCGCTGTCAAAGAGCGCGGCTTCCGTTCCGAGCAGGCGTTCCTCATTGCCGCTTGCGAGCACGAGATTCGGCAGGGGGCCAACACCGAAGCGACAGCGCAGTTTGAGGCGCGCGTAGCGGCCACGCTCACGAACTTGGCGAAGCAGGTGCAGGGACTTCAGACGCTCGCGCACGCGCAAGTGGCCCTAACCGACGTGTTCTTGAAGTACGTCATAACCTGTGTAGTGGAGCCACCGGAAGATGCCCTGCCTGCGGCGCGCGTTCGCGCCAGGTTGCGATATGAAAAGCTGGTGCGTGCTGCCGCGGAAGGGATCTCGAATAAGAACAGAGACACTCTGAAAGGAATGGTAGGCGATGAATGACGAACCTCTAATTCGATTACGGCCTAGAAAATCAAAGCACGGCCCAAACGAGAATCCGCGTAAGCATACGGGGGTTCTGCGATCCATGCTTCGCGTCGTCCAAATGTCGAAGCGAGGAAAGAAGACCCGTGGCACGCATATTGGGGTCGGGAGCGCGCGGGTGCACCGTACCTTTAATCAGCGCGTGGCCGTCCGAGTGAGCTACTCGGCGAACAAGAATCCAGGCCAATGGAAGGCCCACGGACGATACGTCGCCCGCGAGAGTGCAACGAGGGGCGGAAAAGCAGCCGAGGCAGGATTCAATGCCACCGAGCAACGCTTAAACATAGCAACCATGCTCGACAAATGGCAGGGCGCCGGCGACGAGCGACTGTTCAAGATCATCGTCTCTCCCGAGTTTGGTGACCGCTTGAACCTCCATCAGTATGCTCGCGAGCTGATGCACCGGATGGAACATGACCTAGCCGCCCAAATCGAATGGGTGGCTGCAGTTCATCACAACACCGAGCATCCCCATGTTCATATCGCGGTTCGGGGAGTGGACCGGAAGGGAGTCCCCATTCGCCTGGCCAGGGAATACATTCGTGGGGGCCTCCGCGAGCGGGCTGAGGAAATTGCTACCGAAGCCTTGGGCTATCGCTCTCCCGCGGATGCTCACGAGGCACGCCGCCGCGAATCAATTCAAAACCGCTACACGCCGCTCGACCGCATCCTCCAATGGAGCAACGACGGCTCTTCTTCCCACTTCATGGTGACTGTCAATCCCGATGACGGATTACTTCCTGAATCGGCCCGGCAACTCCAGAAACACCTTGCCGCACGGCTCATGCACCTTCAAAGAATGGGCCTCGCGCAGCTCGTCAGGCCGCACCAGTGGAGCGTGCAGGCGGACTTTGAAAAAGTACTGAGGACGCTTCAACAGAGTGGAGACCAGCAAAAGATGCTCGCGGCGCATGGTGCCTTGCTCTCCGACAGGCGCCTTCCGCTCCAGGTCACGACTCTCCGCCAGCTAGAAAATGTGGCTGGCCGCGTCCTTCTCCACACCGAAGATGAGCAAACGGGCAAACGCTACATGCTGGTTGAAGGCACGGACGCAAAAGTGCATCTGATCTATCACATGAGCACTATCGAGGAAGCCCGCGGCGAAGGAAAGCTCGCGGTGGACAGTTTCATTCGTATCGAGAAACGGTTCGCGAATAAAAAACCCACATTGTGCGTAGATGATCTCGGAGACGCAAACGCACTCCTCCAGAATTCATCACACTTCCAGAAAGAAGCAGACCTCTTAGTTCGCCGGGGCGTTCGCGAGGTTCAGCCAGTGTGGGGTGGATGGCTCGGGAAATACCAAGCAAGGCTGCAATCCGAGCTACTCAACGCCGACAGACGGAAACGTGATAAGTCCGGACGTGGCGGACGTTCCGCATAAAATATTGACAATTCCCACCCCAATGGTGCTATATGAATGCTATATGTATCACTGCCTCGCGATACAGTCTGATTGAAAATCGGTTTTCGGAACGGTTAGGAGGTTCCTCTCGATGAACAGCAACAACGCAGCCACTCGCCAGGACGTAATCGAAAATTCTGTGAACCATCAAATCTCCAGTCTCGCAAATTCGGCCACTTCACCGGGCAAACTCGAAACCTTGCTCGCCGCCGAACTCGATCACGACCTTATGGCATGGCCGCGCCAATACTTGGAGACCTATCTTGATTCCGATGCGTCGGGCCGCGTACCACTCGATGCGGAGCAACTCCAGGACGTTCTTGAGGCGGCCTTTGATCGCGATGCAGCCTTCGCCCGCGAGTACCTCGAAGAATTAAGCAGAGAACGCGGACCGAAGACTCTCGGAGACTCCGAGCTGCAAGTCGCAGTCGCGCGCGCCGAAGGAAAACATTCTGAATATGAATTACTCTTCGATCCCAACGACACTCAAGACCTGAAACAACTCATCGAGAAATTGGATTTGCGCGCCTGGCAGAAACAGAAGGCTCAAACCAGTCCTGCTCTCGAAACACAGCCCGATGCAGAACGACGCGAGACCACTGCCTCTGTTGCCACGCATCAGCCCGGAAGCATGGCCGTGGACCTTCACGACAAAACCACAGGCACCGACGTGCGCAAATTACTTGGTGGCGGCGAACTGCCCGCTGGTCTCCAGTCCGCACTGAGACAGATGGCACCCGATGCGCGCATTCAAAAGGCACAGACGGACAGCGGTACATATCGGGGTGGCATCATCGCCGAGACCGAGAAAACTCTCATTCAGCAAATCACTTCGCATACCGCGGTCATTCACGGAAAAGACCTCCTCGAAATGATTCCCGCCGTCGGTGAGAACGTGCGGATCGTCTACAGCAACGACAATGGCCGCGTGCTCTCCCTAAAGGAAAGGAGCAAAACGCAGGAGTTGGGACGGTGAAGCAACTAACTGCCTACCGGAAGCCGAGAGATCCTGGCTACGTCGGCGGCTTCTATTGGACGCCGACAATCGTTGGGTTCCTCGGACTTTTCTTAACGAATATCCTTGCAACACAGTATGTCGCCTGGCGCTTCGAATATCAGCCCGCGCTCGGCCCCGCCTTAGTCCGTATCGGCTCCTTCTACCTTTACGCACCTTATAAATGGCTTGTCTGGGTGTGGACGCAGGGGAGCACGGGGGACATCCGAATCAAACTCCCGTTACTCCTCGGCGCAGGCATTGTTGTTGGCGGAGCGTTCGCCTCTGGCGCTCTCTTTTTTCTCCTGAATCTGGCACGCACCAAGGCGCTCTCGAAAAACACCGAGGACCTTCATGGATCGGCGCGATGGGCCACAAAAGCTGATATTTCGGAAACGAACCTGATGCAGTCAACGCAGGGCGTGTATGTCGGAGGCTGGCACGAGCAGTCTATCAAGCACCTCCATTACTTACGGCACAACGGCCCAGAACACATCCTCGCGTTTGCTCCCACACGGAGCGGCAAAGGGGTAGGCATCGTCATTCCGACACTCTTGGCGTGGCCGGAAAGCACTGTGGTCTACGACATCAAGGGCGAAAATTGGGCCAAGACCGCGGGCTTCCGCAGCCAGTCGGGGCAAATTTGTTTCAAGTTCTCCCCCGTGGAGCCCGAGCACTCTTCTCGCTTCAATCCGTTGGCGGAAATTCGCCTTTTCACCGATCGCGATGTTTCCGACGCGCAAAACATCGCAAACATGCTCGTCCGCACCGGGGAGGACAGTCCGCAGGAACGCTACTGGCAGGACGCCGCTGCGTCCATCACGGCGGGGATGATCCTACATGTGTGCTACGCCGCTGCTCTCGAAGGGCGCAAGGCGTCTCTCAGCCTACTCGCGGGCGTCTTTACGCGGCCCGGCTTCACCTTCCGTGAAACCCTCACCGAACTGCTCAACTACCCACACGACAAGGGCGGAGCACATGGCTGGCGGCTTCCCACGGGGGAACCGACGCGCACGCATCCCGTCGTGAAAGAGAAAGTCCAGGAAATGCTCGACAAGGAGGATAAGGATTTCTCCGGCGTCCTGTCCACAGCGAAAACGGCATTGACGCTCTACAGCGATCCACTCGTCAGCCGCACCACATCCGCGAGCGACTTTACGATTCAAGACCTCGTGAATCACGAACGGCCCGTATCGCTCTATCTTGTCGTCCCTCCGAGCGACAAGATCCGCCTTCGCCCACTCATGCGCCTTATCTTTACAATGATCGTTAACCGTCTCACCGAAAAACTCGATTTTCAAGGCCCCGAGCAGCTCCGCAACAAACACAGGTTGCTCTTCCTAATCGATGAGTTCCCCTCGCTCAAGCGCATGGAGATTTTCGCGGATGCGCTTTCCTACATGGCCGGGTTTGGGCTCAAGGCGTATCTCATCACCCAGGATATTCGCCAAATCATGGATGAATACGGACGCAACGAAAGCATTGTCAGCAATTGCCAGGTTCGCGTCGCCTTTGCCCCGAATCAGTACGACACCGCCGAGCTTCTCAGCAAAATGACCGGGACGCAGACCATTCGGAAAGCATCGTTCAACTTCTCCGGCTCCCGCATGTCGCCGGTCCTCGACCACGTGAGCACCCATATGGATGAGATCGAGCGTCCGCTCATGACCCCGGACGAGATCATGCGCTTGCGGCCCCCGAAAAAAGAGAGCGCCGGACACCAGGAAAAAATCATCGCTCCCGGGGACATGCTGATTTTTGTTTCCGGACATCGCCCTATTTACGGCACGCAAATGCTCTACTTCTTTGACCCCATCCTGCGTTCCCGTGCCGAAATTCCTCCGCCAACCAAGTTTTATTCCATTCACGACGGAGGTCTCTCGCCGCAGGACCCACTCCCGGACTTGGCTCCGCGGCCGAAGTCAACACCCGCGCTTCACACGCGCCGACGTCCGCCTTCGTCATCCAGCAGTGGTCCTGACGCACCTACGCTGTTCGATCAGCCTCCGGCACGGGCGGATGCCACTCTTCAACCACCAGAGGGTTTAGTAGAGCGTTTGGATCTCAATTCGGAGAGATAAACTGTGCAGGAGAACCGCTTTCAACTCGCCGGTTATCTTGCAGCGAAACCCACGCTGCTTTATTTGCCTTCCTCCATGCCCGTTGCCAATGCCCGCCTTGGACAAACCTATCGCTTCACCCGCAAGGACCAGCCTGCCGAACACACCAATTGGTTCAACCTCGTCTTCTACGGAGATTTGGCGATTCTTGCGACGGAACTTGAAAAAGGCACCAATCTTTACGTCGAAGGAACTTTCGACCAGCGACCTTACGTCGGCGAGGACAAATACAAGCGCTATATTTGTGAAGTCAGCGTGCACAAATTCTTCGTTATTGCCGGCGTGGCGCAAGGCCCAACCGCTCCACCCGCACCGCACGCAGCACTCTTGAACGAGGTCATGACCGATGGCGCTCCGTCTCTCGAATCCCCTGAAACTGAGGACACTTGGCTCCTATGAACTACGCCAACGATTCCGCCGCGCTGTTTTGTGGGCTTGCCTGCTGGCTTCTCCCTTCTTTCTCGGGCTCATTGCGGGCTGGGTTTTCGGCATCCGTTTCAATCTCACTCCCTCGCTGCCGCGCGGCTTTTACATCATCAGCCACTCGCCCAACGCAAACCTTGTGGAGTTCTGCCCGCAAGGAGCAGCGGCCTCTATCTCCCTCAGCCGTCAATACCGCACGGCGGGGGCTTGCCCCGACGGCGGAGCGCCTCTTCTCAAGCCCGCTGTCGCGTTTCCCGGCGACCAGGTCGAGGTGAACGCCGATGGAATTCGAGTCAATGGACAATTGCTTCCCAACAGTGCAGGACGATTCCGCGACCACTTGCAACGCCCCCTTGACCCGTGGCGCTATGGCACCTACAAAGTCGAACCGGGGACCGTGTGGGTCATCTCCTCGTTCAACAGCTACAGCTTCGACAGCCGCTATTACGGCGCCATTCCAGAGTCTTCAATTCGGCATCATCTCCGGCCGCTGTGGACGTTCGCTACAGAAGTTCCTCAGCAATAGTGTTGTGCTTCCCGCCGTTTCCGTCACCACAGCGGCGGTTGCTTGGAGCGGCCACCTCGCGGCCATCCCACTTTCCCTTGTCGCTCCGCTACTCGTCTACCACGCGAAATCCAGAGCCAACGCCTTCGCTTCGATGTTTTGCTACTACGCAGCGGCCAGTTGGCCGCTCATCCCCGGAGCGAGAGCTTTCTTTGGAGTGCAGGGCACTCCGCTCGTTGGATTGGTCCTCTGTCTAGCCGCCGCTGCTCTGCTTGCGTTGCCCTGGGGTTTGCTGCCCACCCGCGGGCGGGGAAGAGCCGCGTTGTCTGTGCCAGTATGCGTCCTGCTCACGGCGGTCCCTCCGCTCGGAGTCATTGGATGGGCTTCGCCCCTTCTTTCTGCTGGCGTTCTTTTCCCCGGCTCGAAATGGTTCGGTTTGGCCCTCATCATCGTTTTTCTGAGTCTCTTCCGCTTCAAGCCAGTACAGAGTGCCGTCTGCTTGATACTCTGCTCTCTCGTCTTTCATTTCCTGTACATGCAACCGCGACTCCCTGCAGGATGGGAAGCGGTCAACACAGACTACGGGGGCGCGGGGCAAGGCGAGCCCGATTTCGCAACGGAATACAACATCCACCAATCTATGCAGACAACCATCATCGAGTCCCACGCGGCCGTGCTGCTCTTCCCGGAACATTTAGTCACACATTGGAATGAATCCACGGATGCTTTTTGGGGAAATACCTTAACGGCGGTGGCTGCGCAGCACCGCACCATCCTTATTGGGGCTGGGATCGACCAACCCACCACTCCGAGAAATCCTTTCGCGCAGAATCGCTACTTGAATGTGCTGCTCGCACGCGGAGAGGAAAATGCAGCTCTCTATGAGGAACGCATTCCCATTCCGATCGCAATGTGGAAACCTCTTGGTGACGGCGGCGTACCACTGACTCCATTTGCCCGTGGAACAATCCGCATCCACAACCAAAACGCCGCGGTGCTCATCTGCTACGAACAGATTCTTGTGTGGCCCTTTCTTTCTTCCGCTCTCGAACATCCGACGATCCTTTTGACTACCTCGAACGACTATTGGGCTAAGTACACGCGCATCCCGGCAATTCAGCAATCCAGCGCCGCGAGTTGGGCACGGCTTTTCCATATTCCCGTCCTTTCGGCCACCAATTTCTAATGGGCCTTGCAAAGATCATTTTCGCTACGTGCTTCACTCTCGCCGGCGCGACTTGCTTTGCGCAAACACCCATTTCGGACCCCAACACCAAGATTCCGCCCGCTTCCTTTCAAACGCTCGCGCAAGCCTGCGCGGCGAACGTCCCCGTCAGCACACTCGAAGCCGTCGCGCGCACCGAATCTGCGCTTTACCCCTACGCCCTCAGCATCAACCGCCCCCACCAGCTCGCCCACCGCCAGGGATGGAATCACGGCACGATCACCCTGGAGCGGCAGCCCGCATCGCGCGAAGAGGCGGTTGCGTGGGCCAAATGGCTTCTCGCCCAAGGCATCACCGTCAGCATCGGGCTGCTCCAGGTGAACAGCGAGAACGCTGCGCTTTTGCATCTCACGCCTGAGCAACTATTTGACCCCTGCACCAATCTCCGTTCCGGCTCTGCTCTTCTTTCTGGCACCTACGCAGCAACGGCTCGCATTCACGGTGAGGGCTTCGCTGCCCTCGATTCCGCTCTTTCCTACTACAACACCGGATCTCCTACAGCCGGACTCACCAACGGATACGTGCAGCAAGTCAAAAGCCATGCACAGTCTTTAGAACTTCATCACTGATCCACCTCCGCGATTAGAACAGCTCCACCGCAAATTCCCTTCTCCGCAAGAGGCTGCGCCCGGTCCCGCGCTTCTTCCGTCAAGGGTTTCCGCTTCTCTCCAATGAACGGCTTACCCCGCCGCCCTTGACGGCGCGCGTGCCCGTTCGCAATCAGCCCGCTATGAAGGGAATTTGCTTCTTTTTTCGAGGCGCAAAAGCGCTCGAAAAAGAAAAAGGAGAAATCACAATGACGAATATACAGAATCACGAAACTTGGGCAGAACTTCTTCACAGCGCGGTCCACACGCCAGGAAAACTGTTGGCCGCTTACACCGCTTTCCATAACTACTCGTTTGGGAATGCCTTGCTCGCTTTGACACAGTGCCGCTGCCGCAACTTGGAGCCGGGACCACTCAATACTTATCGCGGTTGGTTGGAACTCAAACGGCATGTACGCAAGGGCGAAAAGGGCATCACCCTTTGCATGCCGATGCAGTACAAGAAGCGCGTTGCGAAGCATGACGGGCAAGAGGAAGAGAGCGAAGAAACAACGCGTTCCGCGTTCGGGTTTCGCGCTTATTGGTTTGTCTTGGCGCAAACCGACGGCGAGGCAATGGACGCCTTACCGATCCCTGGCTTTGACTTGGACACCGCACTCCGCGCGCTGAATATCGGGCGCAGGGAGTTTGATGAACTGAACGGCAACATCCAAGGCTTTGCCACAGGCCGGGAAATCGCCATCAGTCCCATCGCAGCAATTCCGCACAAAACGACGTTTCATGAAATCGCGCATTGTGTTCTGCAACATACGACGAACGAGAAACTCGTGGACTCCGAAGCCACGCCGATGAACCTCCGCGAAGTGGAGGCGGAAGCAGTTGCGCTCATCTGCTGCGAATCGCTCGGGCTCGACGGTGCGGAGTACGCGCGCGGCTACATCCAACTTTGGTTAAAGGGCGAAAAGGAAATCCCGAACCACAACGCGGCCCGTATCTTCACCGCTGCCAGCACGATCTTGAAAGCAGGCAAACAAGTGGAGGGGGAAAGTAAGCTCGTCGCTCAGCAGACTTCTTGATTTATGGTTCGTCGAAGAATCCCTAGCAAGAGGCCAGCCAACTATCACTCGCGCCGCTCTACGATTCTCGAAGTCCGCAAGCGTGAGTAGTTCAGCAGCAGAATCCGACTCCCTGGTTGGAATCTAGCCAGTCAAAATCATTCTCCGCCCACTTTTGAACCCGAGAAACGACAGACAATGCCTGGGTTAGACCCTCCCCGGCGATGAGCCACCTGCTTTGAAAGCACGAGCCTGGGTCCAAAGATTCCTACATTTGTTCTCGCTTTCTAATGATTCCAACAACTTCGGGGAATCTGCTTCTCCCTCGGAAGTAAACCTCGAAGTCCCAATCAGATAGGGCCTTGGAACAGTAAAAAGAACAGATATATAATGGTGGCGTATACTACATAAGTGACAAGAAGGGTTCACTTTGTGAGTACTTCCGCAATCCAATCAATGTTATATAGGCGTTGAAACCGCCGGATGGAATTTTTGCGTACCACACCAATGAAGTTGGCCTTCAAAAGCGCATCGCACTTAAATTAATCGAATCCAGTGGATGGCACGACGCTCGCCTCCAAGACAAATGGCACTGAGTGAAAATAAAAGATATCCGTTCTGTTCGGGTATATGAGATCACCTTTTTCGTGGAGTTCGTTTTCTTCTAACATCATCCCAAGCGCATCGATGTAAGTTTTTGCGAGAAGTTTGTTAGCTAAAGCGACGGTCTCCGGCGAAAAATGCGACTTCGGGAGCTTGGTGAACTTTTCCATCGATTCTTCTTCTTTCATTCCAACTTCCATAACCGATTGCGTTCTTTCCTCAGGGGTCGGGTACGAAGCGTCGTATTCAAAAATGCCCGCCGCGTAGGCTTCCGAAACCGTATACATGAGGCCGAGTCCAGAAAATGATTGATACACAGGACTAACGGCTCTAAATTCCTCCGCGACAAGGTCCAGAAGGACCTCGGCGTAATTATCGGCCTCAAGCTCGATCTTCTTCTTTTGCTCTCCACTCAGGTTCCCACCGCAAATTAGTTGCTTGTGTAATACAATGTGCCCCTGTTCATGCGCCAATAAAAATAAAATCATTGTATTGTAAAAATAGCGAAATCCGATTTCTTGGCCAAAGCCAAGAAAAGCGTCCTTAACGCCAGCGTCATTATTGTTCCATTCCCCACATCGAATATAGTCCTCGTAAGGCTTTTGTTTGATCGTTTTGCATATGGCTTCGATGTTGCCTCTTCTAACGATTTGCACTGCACGGGCGTATGCTTCAAGCGTCCCCTTCATTTCTGCCACCTCCTTCGGCAGAGAATCAGCTGAGGAATCTGAGGGGCCTTTGTCGATATTGGTATCATCTTTTTCTGTCTTGAGCGCTTTGTCTTTAGACTGAGGATCAAGTTTATTGAAAGGGTCATAACCGAAAACCATCGATGGTGTCGACTGCAGCGCCGCTCTGATAGTCCGGGAACTCGTGATAATTGCGGTAGTCTGCTTAAATGGGCATTCTGGAATTGGGTTACACATAAACTGATGGTAGGTATCTTTCGAATTGCATAAATGCAATTCATCAGTCGTTGGCAATGCCCTGGCGGTCGGAAAAAATGAGCGTATATATTCTAGATAAGCATTATGGTAAGCCCTTAGATATACAGCGGCCTTGTTCAGCCCCGATTCTAAGCGCCGGCGAGTTACGTCGGGTAGTGGTGTATCTACTGGAATGAGTTTTCCATTCGAATCTACAACAAGTTGATCCAAAACTTGGTAGATTGTGCTATTTTTCCAGGTCCGCTCCATGTACCATCGTTTAAACTTCTCTTCATCGGAGTTTCTCCGCATTTCCTTCAGGCATTCGGATTGTTTGTGCGCGATAGCTTTCACCCGATCAGTATATGACTGCATTCGCTTTTCAGCCTGCGCCTTGGTTAGTCGTTCCGTAAAGAAGCTCGAAGCCAAGGCACCGCTTGCTAACTTGGAAAGATCGTCGTCGAAAGATCCTGTACATTTCTGAAAACCGGAATCAAACGTAGACGCTTCCTGTTCTTGTGCACAAGTAGATGGTGCGACGGATATAGCCAGTAAGCAGGCAACAAGAACCGGGGTAAATTGAACGTAAAATGGCATAATTAAAGACCTCATACATCTCGACCTCGTCGCATCTATGAGTACGAAACTGATCTCGTATAAGTCAAGTCAAGAAAAACGTAATTGACCAACTAATTGCCTTCCTGCTACGCTCCATCGACTTCAGTGGGAAGGGTGATTTGTGAAAAGAGTCGCATATTGTCTCCTACTCCTTATCGTCTGTTTTTTGCCTCCCAAAGCTTTCGCGCAAAGTGATTTCGCAAAAGCAATGAAGAACATCTTCGGAAACCAGTATGCAGGCTATCAATGGCTTGATTATCCGTTGAACAACTATGGATTGGCCACAATGTACGAATCAGCGAAACCGTCAGGAAGCTCAAATCGGAAGGTCGTGCAGGTTAAGCCCGTGAAGGTTGAAACCTTATGCGCAACTTTCGAATGCCTGGGGATAGACCCTGCACCCGTCCCGATAGCGGATACCGGTGTCACGAATAGATGGTTAAATCTGTCCCCAAAATCAGATGGCAGTGACCCATTCGCGACAGTAGGCTGCGGAGCGAGCCTGAACCTCAAAGATTTCGAGAACAAATCCACTATAGCAGTGAATGCGCTCTTGCCGACTGTCCTGAAGACCCTCAAGATTTCTGGGAGTTTCACCAATGATCGATCGGTAACAATCAATGGAGACGTCTCGGTCACATGCGACCGGAGACTTCTCCCCGGCGTTATGAGCGCATTCCTGAAAAATATTAAGGATGATCGCTACGGAATTGCTGAAGCATTCAAGGCCGGAAACCTGATCGTGATCGAACAAGATTTAGTGATACAAAACTTTACGCTCACGGTCTCTCGCGGAAGCGCGTTAGCCGGCAAACTTAGTGCTAACGCGGGATCCGCCACGTCGGCTACCGATTCGAAAAACACAGCAAAAACGGCTGATGCTTCAACAGCCGCTGGCATATCACAATCGGTCAAGGTGGGCGGTTCTCAAGCGGCATCTGACAACAAGCCGGATAAGAGCACGAACGCATCCGCTACAAGCTCTTCGGGTTCTCAAACGCAGGAAAAACCCCCAGCCTCCTCGAATTCACCAACGGTCTCCAAAGGATCAACTTCGGCATCGACAACGAGTTCGACCCCAGGCATTTCAGTCGAAGTGACGAAAAACAATTCTGGAGATTATGTTTTGAAAACGACATCGCCTCTTATTGTCGGTATTTTGGCGAGACAGGAACCGCGGGGGGCCGGAATCGGAGGCGCAAGCTTTATGTTTGACGTCTCGAAGTGGGCTACAGTGCCCATTTCAGTTCCGCAGACGGTGGGCCGGCCGTGAAGCCGATAAGAGTCCCTCTGGCCCGACTTTTTGCGGAGCCAAATGCCAGGAAAAAGCTTGGGAAATCAAAGGCAGTTGTCTCAAGCTTTTATCGGTGCGGAAGCAAATTTGAACTGACGATCATCGGATTATGCGCCGGATAAAATACTAGCCCGTCATTGCTGACTGGCGGAATCTACATCACTGGCGGCATTGCGCTGCATGTCCTGGATACAGTCGCCGTCAACCGGAACAGCTCTCCGAGAGCAAAGACGGCCTTCGTCACTGTGACACCCGCAAGGTTACTTTCGGCGTTGCACCTACGGCGACGAATCCCGGGGATTCGTAGATTGTTCCAACGGTTTTCAACACCGTTGTAGCGCGATTGGCGGTTCGGAACCTTTTAGACTGGCTGGTTGGAATCTAGGCGCTCATCAAGGAGCAGCACCGCATAACGATATTCAGAATTTAGCGTCTCCTGGCCTGGTCCATCCTGTCAAACTGCTTCATAGCATCCTTGAATTGCCGTTGTATCTCCGGATCCAAATCCTCGAAAGCCTTAGCCCTTTCCGACTGATCGGACTTGCCCGTAGCTCGCATATAGGTACGCCACATTTCAGCTATTACGGACGCCGGTGCTCCGACCGGTTTGGAATCGTCCTGTACTTTCGTTGTATCCTCAGTTGATTGCTTTATTTCCGCCCTCATGGCAATTCTCCTACGCAGATCATCCTTTAGATCCTGGCCCCATACAAAGGTGTGCACTCCGGAAGTCGCTCGCCACATCTCGCGGTGAAACCTGGCATTCGAGACGAACACCATGCAGAAGGGGGAGTAATAGAGATATTGAAGATCGATATAGTTTGTCGGACGGGGGCCTATAAATCCTCTCGCTAGTCCACAGACAAACGCAAGAAAAAGTCGCACAACGGAGGCTGCATAGGGCGCAAACTCAAGGACCGATCGCATCTCGCCGATGTTCATTAGTCCATGCGCGACTCGACGGTCCTGCTCCGACGCCTTCACCAGATCCAACGTCATGTTGAGGATTTCGCGCTGACCCGCTGGAGCTGTGTCTTTCAAATATACATCGAGCGCAGAGATGAGTTCCTCTTGATTCTTTGCGGAGCCGAAGTGCCGAGACGAAAATTTCTTCCAAACGGCAGCGACCCCATCGAGATCGATTTGGTCAATGCCGTTTCGCCATGTTGTCGCTGTCAATTCGTCTTCGGTTCCGAATACACCGTTGGCCCAGCGTGCCCACAGTATCTGTTCTGGCGTGGAATCGTACAGGACGCCTCGGCGATCTTCGGTGACGTGCACGTTTGGCGCTGCCCCATCAACTTGGACTTGGCCAATCATGGAAATCTCATGCGCGTGAATGTTTGCGAGCGCTAGATTTCGGTAATTGGCTGGTTGTAGACCATGGACTTTCTGCATTTTTCTCGAGAGTGCCTGGACAACATCTGATAGAAGCCCTCTCTTGGGGGCTCTGACTTGAGATCTGCAATGATTTCGCCGATTAGAGTCGGCGTTCCCACAAACTTGAAGTGCAAGCTCAATTCGGATACTTCTTCGGGATTGAGCATCTGAAGAAAGGATTTGTCAAATATAAGGAGTGGCCCAATCATCTTTTCCCACACCGGTGCGCGGCGCGCACAAGCAGCCAGTTGGTAGCGCTATTTACTAGCTTGCCGCTGCCCAAACCAATAGCCGACCAAAGCCCCTAACAAACCCGTCGTCGCTTCACCACTAATTATTTTGAACCAAGCCAGCACACCGATTCCAACGAATATTAGAAAGCTGAAAATCAGCCCAAGGACCATCGACGTTTTTACTATTGCTGGCTCTTCTGCCTTTTTAGCGGCGACGGCATTGATAAACCCGCCAATCGATTTTGCGATCTCTGGTTGGTTCAAGAGGTTGCCAATTGCATCAGACAAAATTTCGGACGCCGAGTCTAGCTCGACCTCATCACTAGGCGGTTCGTGCTCATTCATTCTTGCCCTCCTAAATAGGCCCTCTTTAGCGACGATGTGACTGTACGATTCACGCTGAAAAATGTATATCACTTCGTGCGCTGGGCAGCGATCTTAGTGTCATTACTTTAAGGTCATTTATTGACCGACGGAGACCGCTATCGATCCCCCGCGGGGTGGAGCACTAAATGCCACACGCTCATTTAGCCATGCCGATGAAGTCTATGTATGATGGATTGCTCTTCTCGATGGGATTGAGGCTCAAAAGGTTCTTGCTTCACATCGTTCCCAGGAGGCGCAGAACTTTGATCGATACCGAAAAGCGCAATGCACGGCGACATACGATCGCCAGCGCGAAAAAAACCGATCCAACCGATTCCCGTACTCCCGCCCAGAAGGACCGAGACCGCCTCCTTTATACCTCGTCTCTTCGCCGCCTCGCTCAAGTTACGCAGGTGGTCGCTGCTGACGTGAGTCACGTCTTTCACAACCGTTTGACCCATTCTTTCCAAGTTGCTCAGGTTGGCCGTCGCTTGGCCGAAAGACTCTTGGCCTTGCACGGGGACTTAGTCTTGCTATCAGATGGTTTAGACCCTGACGTCGTCGAAGCGGCTTGCTATGCGCACGATCTCGGACATCCCCCGTTTGGACACATCGCAGAAGAGGAATTGAACGATCTCGCCGGTACCGACATCGATGGCTTTGAGGGGAACGCGCAGAGTTTCCGCATCATAACCAAGCTCGCACAGCATTCGCCATTGCATCGCGGGCTGGACCTAAGCCGAGCCACACTTGCTGCCGTACTGAAGTATCCCTGGCTGAAAGGGCAGAATCCCGACAAGCAAAATAAATGGGGTGCCTACGGCAGCGAAGACAAGGACTTCGACTTTGCGATCGAGTTAAAGGGACGGACAAACGAAAGAACCCTGGAAGCGCAGCTTATGGATTGGGCCGACGATATCACCTATTCGGTTCATGATCTCGACGATTTTTATCGAGCGCACAAAATACCGCTTCATCTGCTTGCCGAAAGAAAATACGAGCACGAAAGGGAAGTATTCCTGGAAGCAGCCCTAAGACGGCATCCGCAACGCACAGGATTTTGGGCAGATCCAAAATCGCTCAGAGAATCCTTTAATGAGGTCATGATCGGTTTATTCCCCCTAAGTGACCAATATGGTGGGACCTGGAAAGAACGAGCGGCTCTTCGAGAATTTACAAGCCAATTGATCGGACGCTATATCGGCGGGACAACCCTCAAGAATCACGGCGGTATCTGTGAGCTGCAGATTGATGATCACCTTCAACTTGAAGTGACTATGCTCAAAGAGCTTACCTGGACGTACGTAATCGAAGCCCCATCGCTCGTCAGCCAACAATTTGGCCAAAGACAAGCCATTCGAAAACTCTTCGAGATCTATTCCGAAGCGAGCCGCCACGAGAGGAACCGTAGCTTATTCCCCGCTTACTATCGAGAGGCGATCGAAGAAGCTGGCAAAGACGCTAAGCGAACGAAACGTACCGTGATTGACTTGATTGCAGGAATGACGGAAGCACAAGCGTTGGCGATGCACAACCGCCTCACTGGAGTCTCCGTAGGTTCTGGTCTTGACGAAATCGTCCGATGACTAAGCGGCCTCAGCCATCTGTAATCGTCGGTCTGGAGTCATCTGAATTAGGCGCTCTTGGAGCAACCTGAGCACAGCCTCTTTCACTGCCACATCCGAATACTTATCCCCGAGAATGTTGAGAAGCTCAGTAGGGCGAAGCGCTTTCCGCTGTAACTCCTCTAAAACATTATGCTTAACCGTATCCAAATCAACCACGGTTGTCGCCATTAGAGTCCTCCCAGTGGCAGTGTATGCCAAAAGGAGTTTGACAAGTGCCTTGGCCTGTGCAATTAATACAATTACGATAATTACGACAGTTGGAGGAGGAATGAGTAAGAAACCATCAATCCAAGAACTTGAGGCGCTCCTGAAGAGTGAGGAAGAAACACCCATTCAGATTTTACCGAATGGGGAGATCCGACCTGTGGGACAAACCAGCCCCGCCGAACTGGGCGGCAAGAAGCCTTTGACCATGCGAGAGAATTTGGGCGGCGAGTACAGAGGGATGCCCTATGGATCTTGCTCGAATTAACCTCGAACTCTCCGAGGCGCAGAGAACCTTTGCCTATGTAGAGCTTCATCCCACGACCGACGGAAAGGTTTACGCGAAGACCGCCCTCCAGACCCCGAACCAGATGTACGTTTTGTCTATTCGATTTCCTGACACCTACCCCTATGAGATGCCCAGAGTTTCCGTTGACGCGCCCTCTTTAGTGTCTTCACCACATCGCTATCAGGGCGGGAACATTTGTTACCTGCATCCTTCCATGTGGAACCCCGGCATTCACAACCTTGCGTTTGTCATCGCTCGTTCTGCGAAATGGTTGCACAAGTACGAAATCTGGAGACGCAACGGGAAATGGCCGGGAGCGGAAATTCGACATTAAAAGAGGTGAGCGTGAGGCGTGATTTCAAGATTGATTTCAAGAGTTTGAAAATGATGCAACTCAGGAGTTCTCCTGGCGAAGTCTTGGATCGCGTCGCGAGAGACGGCGAGGTCTTCATCGTCGAGAGGAACGGACAACCGAAGGCTTGCCTCGTCCCTGTTTCGTTTCTCTTGCCCGACGTTTCACCGGATCGGATCGCCCAAGAGCTAGAGAAGCTTCGCGAGAACAAAGAGCATCCCAAGCTCACGATCAATGAGAACAAGGAACTGGAGATTAATTGTCATGAAACTGCAGCTGGCGAAAATGTTGTCATTAGCATTGTTCTCCCCCATGGTTATCCGACTGCCGCACCTAGAATTTACGTGATGCAGATTCCTCCGAACACTCCGAGACGCTGGCCAGACGGAGCCCTGTCCATTTTTGGCACCACCGCCGTTTGGAACTCCAAAACTCACAACAGTGTCTATGCACTACGCTTGGCCCGAGGCTGGCTCAAAGAATATGCGAAATGGCGAAGAACGGGCGAGTGGCCGACCGATTCAGAGGACAGTCATGAATGGAGATAGGACGTTCCAACGAATTGAATCTCTGTTTGATGTCCAGCTTCTAGCGCCTGTCAAGGTGTTGATAGCAGGCTGTGGCTCCGGAGGCGGAAGCGTCGCTTTACAACTTGCAATGTCCGGGATCCGGAATTTCATTCTTCTGGACCGCGATCATCTAGAGCCGGAGAACGTAATCCGCCACGTCTGCGGAAGGAGCTTCATCGGACAGAAAAAGGTCGACGCCCTGGCTGACGTCTTACGAGACCGAAATCCGAACATAAATATCGACAAAATCGAGGCCGACCTAATGAACCTGCCGAGCATCGAGGCACTGATTAAACAATCTGATGTCGTCGTGCTGGCCACGGACAATGAACCATCCCGTTATAAGATCAACGAACTCTGCGTCAAAAATGAAATCCCATTCGTTGTGGGCCGCGTCTTCACGAGAGGTATCGGGGGAGAAGTGTTCAGCTATAGGCCCCATTCCGGAGGAGGATGTTTAGCCTGTCTCGAATCTTTCTTGGAACGCACGACCTATAGAGAAGGCGTTAAGGAGATCGACCTTCTTTCCGAAGAGGAGCGGGAGAAGTTGTATGGAATGGATATTGCGGAAGTCAAAGATTCGCCTGGTCTCTCCATCGATATTTCCTTCATCGCTTCCTTCCATTCTCGATTTGTACTGGACGCTGTTTCACGTCGACTGCAAGATCGCCCCAAGTACCTAGTTCCCATCGATGAAAACTACGTTGTTTGGGGGAACCGACCGGTGCACCCATTCACTAAACATTTTCAGCTTCAGCGAATCAAACTCGAACGCCAAGAGGGCTGCGCCGTCTGCAACGTGAGGAGTACTGCCGATGTTCAGGCCTAAAGATCCCAAAGTTACAATCTCCTTTCCTCGAAAGGCCATGGAAGCCGTCTTCAATGAATGTGACAAATACGATCTCGATGAAACAGGCGGAAGAATCATTGGGACCTATCAAAAGAAAGGCAAACACTACGAGATCTCTGTGCTAGGCATTATCGATCCCGGCCCGAATGCCCGGAGAAGTCCAACGAGCTTCTTTCAGGACGGTGAGTATCAAGAACGAGTGTTCCGAGAGGTCGAGAGAGAACATCCTGATCTCGAACATCTCGGCAACTGGCACACACACCACGTTAACGGTCTAGCGACGTTGAGCTCGGGCGACAGAGCCACGTACCAGAGGATCGTAAATCATGACAAGCACAACACCGATTTTTTCTACGCTCTCTTGGTCGTTCGGAAGACTCCTCACCACGACCGACGGTACGAAGTCAAACACCATGTGATCTTTCGAAACGATGACACGATCTACGAAATTCCCGAGTCCCAAGTGTCCATTGCGGACGCTACTAACCAGCATTCCACTTCTGGACATGCCGTTCCGTTCGAATCGGCTACTCACGTCGTGGAAGTACAGGCAACCCCAAATCTCCAGCGCGTGAAAGACCAAGAGTTCTTTTCAGAATTCTATTCCGGCCTGAGACCAGGATTCTCGAAAGCGTTAGGAACCCTTTACTGGAAGGGGCCACTTCATTTGATCGATGGGTCGCATACCGAGGTGTTGGTAATGGAATCTCCCGATGGTCACAATCCGTCCTATTCCATAACCATCCCTGGCCCAAATCCTCCGGACATAATTCGTAACTACCACGACCGTAATTTCAAGTCTGCGCGTCATGCCGTATTGCATCTTGAGAAGGGCCTAAATCGCGAGATCTTTCTGAGTCGCAAAGGAGGATGAGGTGAATATAGTCACGGTCAACGTCGGTCAGGGCTCCCTAGCTATTGTTCGACATAATCGGGAAGCCATCATCGTCGATTGCCGCATTCCTCCGAGTTCCGACAATACGGTTGCGTTCGTGAAAGAAATGTTCGCGACCGCCCTCAAGGGCCACGGTGTCAAAGGACTCGTTCTTACTGGCTTCGATGACGATCACACCGACGTCGTGGGAATCGCTCTGGTCCTGCAGAAGTACCGCCCTGATTGGGTGATGTATCCGCAATATTACAAAAACACGCAGGAAGCCAAATCCGTGTTTTGGCTGATCGACCAACGAGAGAAGGAGCGCAAGGAAACGTCCCATCCTTTGCGGAGAATCTCCGTCCGGCTCGACCGGCTGTCGAATCGTCAAATTCCGGGGCTCTCCGGCAATTTCGACTTTGAACTGTTCTCTCCCCACCCGGAGGACATGAACTCGTCGAACAACTGCAGCATCGTGCTCAAGGTCGTCGGACGCGGCGCGCGTGGATTTTCGTACCTCATTACCGGCGATACCGAAGTCGAGCGCTGGCAGACCATTGCCCGGCTTTTCGGGAGCGAGCTCAAATCCCACGTCCTCGCGGCGTCGCATCACGGGTCGATCAACGGCGTCCATCCCGCCGCGCTGCTTCATATCGACCCACACACGGTTTTGATCAGCGCCGGGGTCGACAACCAGTACGGCCATCCCGACCCCACGGCCGTCAAGGCGTACAAGCGTGTCGCCAAATATGTATATTCGACCAACATGGAGGGAGGCGTTTCCCTGCTGACCCAGCCCGGCGACTCCGAACTGACCACGACGTTGATCGGCGACTGACGGACGTGGAATTGTGGATTTTTCGAAGCTCAAACTCGAAATCTATGACCTTCTCGGACTGCTCTTGCCCGGGCTGATTGCCCTCTGCCAAGCTTGGATTTTGCTTCGAGGATGGGCCCCCTTTCTTGCCTCGGTCCTGCAACTGGGCGCAACCGGATTTACCCTCCTCCTTCTCATTGCCTTTGGCTTTGGCCACATCATCCAGGAATTGGGTGATGTCGGTATCAAAACCGCTAAAGGAGAACGGTACTTCCGGCAGGCGCGAGACCGGTTTTGGGCCACCGCGGAGTCGCAACTCGTCCGGGAGGCCATCCGGAAAGAACTGGGGCACGAAATCGAATCGGTGGATCTGGCCTTCGACTACTGCCTGACGAAAGTCAAGGATCGCTTTGTGAAACGTGATGTGTTTCTCGCGACCTCGGACTTGTGCCGCTCATTCGTCCTTCTGTCGGTCCTCGGTCTACTCCCCGCCGTCCGGATCGCTTTCTGCGACATTCACCCCGTCCCGAAGTCGCTTCTCGCGTTTGCGATGCTCGCCGTGCTGTTGCTCGCGACCGCTCTTCTGGCGTGGAAACGCATGGTCCGATTCAGGGAATTGTCGGAAACTACGGTCTTTCGCTCTTATTTGGCCACCGTCGGCGAGTCGCAGAAATCTGCAGCAGAACCTCACTCCTAGCGTTCGTTCAAAGAGACAGAGGAAATTTCGGAAGCGCGATCCCGGAACCGCGACGACCGAACAAGAGTGCCAATTCGTAACTCGTCGGTGCTCGGTTGCTCCCATTCGCCCGAATGAATGGCCCTAACTCCTTGACCGTATGCACAACCGAAGGTGATTCCTGAACTTCCACAAGCAGGAGTTGCTTGCTTTCCTGCACCACAACTCTCGTCCGAAACGAAGGAGGCGGCTCACATAGGCTGCGCAAGAAGTTGGTGATTTTGTCAGCCATCCCATGAATTTCACAGCCCACAACGCGATGGTCATCGTCAACACCAAATACAATCGTGCCACCCTTGGTGTTTGCAAATGCCACCGCCGTTTTAGCCAGCCGCTGCGGTCGCTTTGTGTCCAGTTTCTCACGAAATTCGACGGTTTCACTTTCTCCGGTCAGCAGAAGCTGTTCGAGCTCCGGCAAAGCCGGTTCCACCACCACATTCGGCTGACGCCAGTTCACTCCCTCTCGGAACGCCCTTTCGTCCAGCGCCTCGCCGGTCTCCGCGGAAACGATGGCAACCGATACAAACGAGGGTTTGTCGGCAACGGGCACTTCGACGAATGAATTTTCCGTTTTGATGGTCTCCTGCACCAGACGTCCGTTCGCACCCTCGGCATAGAGCTTGACAACCAAATCGCCAGGCCGGAGGAACAAGCACTCGAGATCGACTTGGACGAATGTCGCCGCAACGAGGAGCTTCGCCACCCTCGCCCTGAAATCCGGCACCACGATGACGATTTGCCCCTGAAGGTATTGCATCCACCCTTCGGTCTCAATCCCGAACAAATCGGCAACCGCATACCGCAGGGACGGATAGTACGGCAAATGCGTCGAGATCAGGGGCTCGTCGGGAGGAAAGGCTTGATACCCACCCTGCCCCGGCTGAACACGAAATACCTCGGCCGGCCAGGAGCACCATTCGGAATGCGGCCGACGAGTCCTACTGTCCGGCGAGAATGTACAAGGAGGCTGTAAGGCGATTGCATCCTGGTCCGTACCAAGATCCAACGTGTTTTCTACCAAAAGCCGCTCCAGCAGATTTCTCACCTCTCCGCTCTGCAGCAACCGCCGATGGACCCTCAGGTTTGGATATTCGTAGATGAGCGGTGCCGGTAGGCTTTCGGATTTGCGCACAAAATCCAACTTCGTTAGAGCGTTCAGCCAACCCGGTTGGGACTTCCAACGAATCGTCGTTTGCACTCCGCTTTCGTACGAGCTTCCGCGTTCCGCAATCAGGTGCTCCACTTTCGCCAAGGTTGTCTGGTCGGCAGCCGATATCGTCATGCATGCAGATTAGCCGAACGTTGTTCCTGAAATCTAGGCCGAGGCACGGCCTTTCCGTTCGGCGTCGTATGGATACGCTACCCTAGTTGTCCTTCCTTCCCGACTCTCCGCCTGGATTGCCCGCTTCTCCCGTCAGTGGTCTGCGCTCTACCTTGAGCAGCGCGAAACCCGCGCCATGGACAGCGTGGCCGGAAAGCCACCCCGGTCTCCTCGCGAGGGACCAGAATCCGAGCATATTCGGTGAAAATCGACTACCTAGTGGGGCACCAGACGTTCGCTTTTGATGGTCTCAGCTGCGCAGAGACTCAACGACGGACACATCCTGCGAAAGCAGGTGCGCTGAAACGGTGAAAATCAGTGAAAACTTTTGACGGTACCTGTACGTTGGAACCCGTCTGATCGGCTAAACCTTGCGTGCAGTCTGCGAGAGAAAGACAGCCGCTTGACCAGCCGAGTTGCCGCCCCCGACCACAATGACCTCCTGGCCCTCGCACAGCTGAGCCTCAAAGTAGGTCGCAGCGTAATGGATGCCGCGACCCGCGAAGCGGTCTAGGGTGACGGTCGTTGGCTTGTTGTAACTCGCGCCGGTCGCAACAACAATTGTCCGGGCGAAGAAGACAGTCCCATCGTCCATCACGAGTTCGTAGGGGCGACGTTGGCACCGAAGTTGAACAATCGCGCGTGCCAACGCCATCTTCGCCCCAAACTTCTGCACCTGCCCATCGAACCGGACGTGCGGATTTGCCGCATCCGGCTCTCGGAGAAGACTCGCGCAATCGCCGTAGCCATTGCGTGTGACGCCGTCTGCAACTTCTGGAAACAACTCGGGAGTTGTCAGGCTCATCACCAATCTCCCTTTCCGTCGTCGCTTCTTGCGTCCGCCTTCAACTAAGGCCCCTTCCCTCAACCGGCATTGCCGGCTTCATCGGTACTACGAGCCTCTCCGCCATCCCAGTCAGCCCGGCCGGTCTCTCACGAGTTGCCAGTTGATCCGAACCACAATCACCGCTGGGACTTCCCGTGTTGCGTATGGTCCCCTTTGCTTGCATGCCGTCGCTAATACCCCGGCAGGTCTGATGGAATTTTGTTCGCTCGTACAATTCCATTAGCTTCGGCCTTCCCCGTAACCGGGGCGGGTCGGCTCCTGCATTGTCGGTTTCGGGGCCTGCTCAGCGTTCACTCACGTTACGGCCTGCATGCTCGCCAAGTCGCCTAGCGACTCTCTGCACCAGAGGCTTCAGCAGTCTCGTTGCCTCCACTGCTGCTCTGATTGCTACCGGGTGGAGCGAACCAGTTCCCGGGCGGGTTTACTCCCGCTGTGGACCACCGCCTTTCACGGCGCACCCGGTTTGCCGACTAATCAGGACTTAACCGGATTTTCGTGGGTCGGAATTATTCCGGTGAGGGAAACTGCTTAAGGTTTAACATAATCGAGAGTAACATCCGCTGGCAACGGAGGGGCTTCATGAACCGCAAGATCCTCACCCTCAGTATTGGTTGTGTGCTTCTCGCGGCTCCCGGCAGCCAGTCCACATCTACGACAGACGATCCGACATCCATGAAACAGCGGGCTAGTTTGACCTACGAGCGTCACCGCGAGGCCGCCATCCAGATAAATGAACTCGCAGGCCGCATTCGTTCCGAGGCTGATGCACAGTCCCTAGTGGATGGTATTACGGGTGTCCTCGCTGACGCTCTGCCCACCACGTGGGCTTCCGCGAATGTTCGTCAACGAGTCGCCCGTGCTGAGTATCTCGCCACATCCGAACCGGCACAAAGGATTCCCGAACAGCGCGTTGCAGATATTTGGAATGAGTACGTGCAGAGTATCGGAGCTCCCGAAGAGGCGCTCGTAACGGTAGTTGAGATTCACACTATGCGCGACGGGGCTTACGCGGTTAGCCAACGCATGTGGACCCATGGGCACAATCAGACGATCTGGACGATGCCAAACATCTTTGCTGTAGATGCAACTGGAGAAATCGCCGAGGGTTGCCGTGGAGTCGAGGCGTTGCGCATCATTTATGACCTCGACATGATGTTTGGCAATTTACGTAGTGCTCGCAAGCGAATACGCGAGGGAGTTGTGCTGTCAGAGGAAATAAAAAAGGGAGATCAAGAAAACGGCACCTCGCCGAAAGGCACTGCTCGCGTGGTGGTCGGATCGAGTGATAACCCAATGCGTCCTGCGGAATACAATTACATTCGTCAGTATGGGGCGGAGAGCTTCGGCCTAGTCCTCGTCAGATTGTTCGACAAACTGTTTCCGGTCAGTCAGTAGGTTCACCTAAAGGAACTTCCGACCTGCGTGGAGAGCAGTCGTGTGCATGGTAAACGCAGCGGTAACCGGACGGAGTAATGGTACGGAACTTGTCCGGTTAGCACGACTTATCAGGAGTTGACCCAGACTGACGGACTACGTAATCACTTTTTCTTCGCGTCTAAGGTTTCCAGCATTTGAATTAGCGCTGGCAGCTCACCCTTGCGTCTCTGTTCTTCGATTTCCGCCAGTAATTTCGAAACCGGGTGGGCAGAACCCCAGATTGAGGTATGCATTTTTTCGGCGGCTCTCTTGAGCCAATCAATGAACTCTGCTTGCGTCATAACGGATTTCGCCCGGTTGCATTTCCAACAACACGCGACTGTGTTACCGGGCACATATCCCTTGGAAGCGTAAACCTGATCCAGTCCGTTCGCCGGTTCGATTCCGCAATAGACGCAGTTCCACGCAATTTCGACCTTGAAAGCCCCATAAGGAATCTCGAACGGAACGCCATACCTCTTCCGCGCACGGTATCTGTAGTCTCCGTAAAGTTTCCGAACAAAGCGCTCGTCGGCGGAAACCTTTGCGTGACCGCCTTTGTCACACTTGCGCCTCAGACCCTGTAGTAAGTCGTTCGCAGCAACTCGCATCTCTGATCCGCAGTCACACCTCACCGAGCGGCAACCTGCCGGATCGTCGTCAACATCCATTACAGTCAGTCGTCCGAAACGCTCGCCATAAACAATCGGGCTTGGCTTTCGCTCGTCTCGCTTGTGGGACATTTCCGTTGTAATACTAGCACTGAAAATGGCCAAATCAGAAGTTAGCACGCCGGTTCAGATTCGCGCTGAGTTGACGACAGTGCCCGATTAACGCAGCGGTAACCGGACATCATGTGGGTACTGGGCCGGGTTCAACTCTCTGGAGGCCACCGCTTCTTTGCTCCGCGCACAGTAAACCAGAAGGCGATTAGTGCAGCCACGAACGAGCATGGAATTGCGTCCACCGCCGCTCCAATCGTGAACGGATTCGGATGGCCAAGACGCCATGTCTGAATCTGAACGAGAAGCCAGTAAAAGGGGAAATAGCTGACCACGAGAATTAAAACGGAAACAGCAAAGGCCGTTCCGTAAATTAGTAGGGGGCGTTGAGCCATTCCAGGTCCTGGTGTATTAGAAACCAACTTGAGGTGATTTGTGCCTGATTAACGCAGCGGTAACCGGTAAAGTGGAGGCTAGTACCGACGTTCGAGCCGAAATCCGGTAAACGGACGGAATCCCGAATGAGTATGGTTGTCCGATGACGAAACATGGGTGGCAGTTAAGAAAGGGGAAAGGTGATGGTCGCGGCAACGGCTAGGTCGTGTGTGCGTCTTCTCTATTTTCTCGTTGTCGCATCTATGTTCGACGCGACAAAAGCACAAGACCGAGTGGAGGCCTTCGGTGGATATTCTTTTCAGCGCGTTCCAATTCAGATCGTCCAGGAAGGCGTGCCGTTTTTCTCTCCGGTCACGTCTAATACGAATCTCAACGGCTGGGAGGGAACGCTCGTATACAAGCCGGCCAAATGGCTAGGATTCGCCGCAGATTTTGGCGGTCACTATGGCTCGTTCAGCAGAGCCGCTGTGCATCAACATACCTACTTTTTCGGTCCCCAGCTTTCTCTCCCTGGCCACGTTTCCCCGTTTGTGCATATCCTAGTCGGAGGCGCACATCAGTCCGTCTCTGGAGGTATTTTCCCGACGGGAGCTTTTCCAGTTACGACGGGAGACAGCTTCGCATCTGCGATGGGCGGAGGAATTGACATTAAAGCACTGCCCTTCGTGGCCATACGAGTAGTTCAGGTGGATTACGTTCTTACCCGTTTTGACGGACAAACACAAAACCAGCCCCGCGTGTCCACTGGACTGGTCTTTCATTTTTGATCTCACATGTCGTCAGTTGCCCTCGGCTAGGCTCAGTGGAGGTACAATCATTCCGGGCTGGCAACCATGCCTCAGAAAACCTCAACCCGCATTCACACTTGCTGGCTTGCTCTCTTGCTCGCGTTTTCCGCCAGCGCTTACGACGACATCCCACATTCGGCAAACGCGATACGGGATGCGTATTTCTTGGGTGTACGCCAAGGAAGTCTGACTCCCGAGTTCCTAGCCCGCTACGCACATTGGATTCCTGAACTCAAAGATGGAACCATCTGCACTTCACAGGCTAGGCTCGAAACTCCGTTTCTTCAGGTAGCCGACTATGCGAGCACCGCGCCAAATTTTAGCTCGCAGGACGCCGTGAAGCAGTTCTATGGCAAGCAGATGTTTTTTCGCGTTTATCTGGAGATCTGCTACAAACCAAATGCTCTGCTGAACGCCATCAAAGTCAAAGTTATTCAGAATAAGAAAGAGATCACTCCCTTGTCTGCTGAGAGCAATCCCTACGTTCCGAGGGTGGACGAACTCGCAACCCTTCCTGCTAACGGAGAGCGAGTGCGACTGGAATTCAAATCCAACCAGATCGATTCTTCCACGCTAATCATTCTCATCGACACGCCTGACAAACAGCACGCTGAGGTCGATTTTGAGCTGCAAAGCCTGCGCTAGTCCCCCGTCATATTCCGGTAAGCGATTGACCGAAGCTCTCTTACGGTTAAGCAACAACTATGTCGGAGCGCAGTTCCGCCGACTGCGAACCAAGCTGCGCGCTCCTGTGGCAATTAATGCCATGGCGGCCAAGCTGCTGCAAAAGCAGGTGCGCTGAAGCGATGAAAATCGGTACAATCGGCCGTTCTTTTTGGAATGAACCCCTGAAGTGATACATCTCTGTATTAGACACTTTGCAGGAAAGGAGCTGCAAAGTGGAACGAAGAAAGCGTGAGCGGTATTGCACGGAATTCAAGCAACAAGCGGTTGAACGAATGAACGCATGTGACAACATCACCAGGCTTTCGCGAGAACTGGGCGTAGCTCGCCACCTGCTTTACTACTGGCGTGACAGATGGCTGCCCCGAGCATGAGTAGTCCGGCGAATCCATACGACAATGCCACCTGCGAGAGTTTTCTGAAAACGCTAAAGCGCGAAGAGATTTACGCCAGAGCGTACCGCGACTTCGAAGACTTGCAGCGAAGTCTGGAGCAATTCATCGAGGAGTATTACAACCGATGTCGTTTGCATTCAGCCTTGCGTTATCGGTCCCCGGAAGGATTCGAGGACGACGCAGCGCACGCAGAACACCAGGCGGTTCCTAGGGGACCGATAGTGACGTTTTTTGGCACCTAGCCCAACGCGATCCGATTGTGGACTTGGGAGTTTCTCAGCTTTTTTGTCTCCAAATGAGGGTGTATTAGACACATTTGTCTCAACGAGGGGTTCAGTTTCAGCTTTTGCCTGAATCTGGTTAGTAGCCACCTGTACTAGTCCCTACATTTTGTTTCCTGTGAATCTGCGGCGACCATGCTACACCACGGCATCTTTTCAAACGGGCACCATAACACCGGTTCGTCCACAAGTGCCGTGACCTTGACCGACACCGTGGAACCACATCAATGCAGATGTGCTTACTTTGCCGTGAACCTGAGCACGGTAGTCGAGTGAAATACCGTTCCCGGCCGCAGAATGGTGGAGGGAAAATTGGGGTGATTCGGGGAATCTGGAAAATGCTGAGTTTCAAGACAAAGGGCAGACCGATGAGCATAGGGCTTGTTGCCCTTGCCGTGCACTTTGCCATCCAGAAAATTACCGCTGTAGAATTGCAGTCCCGGCTCCGTGGTTAGAACCTCGAGAGCGCGTCCGCTCTTCGGCTCCGTCAATCTCGCAGCAAGCTCGGCGGAGTCGGCTCCGGGTTTCTTTTCCAACGCCCAGTTGTGATCATATCCCAATCCAAACTTAAGTTGCTCGTCTGAGTCATTTATACGAGCGCCGATTTCGATTTCATGAGTGAAGTCAAAGGGAGTATTGTGCACGTCGCGCAATCCGCCGGTCGGAATCAGGAATTTGTCCACAGGGGTTAATTTTTCGCCGTATATGGTCAGTTTGTGCGAAAGAATAGTACCGTTTCCTTCGCCCGCAAGGTTGAAATACGAGTGGTTCGTCAAATTGACCACGGTTTCCTTGTCGGTCTCGGCCCAATAGCTGATCCGCAACTCGTTCCTGTCGCTCGGCATTTCGAAGGTCACTTTCACTGACAGATTGCCGGGAAAACCTTCCTCGCCGTCCCTGCTGAGGTAGGAAAGCTCCACGGCAAGATGATCATTTCCGCTGCTCTCCCTGGCCGTCCACACGCGCTTGTTGAAGCCAATAATTCCGCCATGAAGCGTGTTCGGCCCGTCGTTTTTTGGCAGGTCGTACGTCTTACCGGTCAATTGAAATTGACCGCGCGCGATTCGGTTGGCGTACCGTCCAATCGTGCCGCCGAAATAGGCTCTGCCGGTCTCGTATTCACCCACGGTATCGAAGCCCAGTACCACATCCTCGACCTTGCCGGCGCGGTCCGGCACTCTGACCGACACGATGCTGGCCCCATAGTTGGTTATGGACACTTGCATGCCGGTGCGATTCGTGAGCACGTACAAATCAGCGGCCTCACCACTCGAAGTCTTTCCGAATGGGCGCTTTTCAATTCCGAACTTCTCTTTTGAGGATCCAGGAACAACCAGGACAAGAAATAACGCCGCGGATAAGACAAGCACGTGCCACGTCCAGGGAATCATCTGTGCCCCCAAGTGCAACCTTGAGCTATATGTTGCCCGGACCAACGAGCGGTCCACACGAAAGCCACGGCGTCAACCACCGGCCGGGCCACCTCGGTAGCACGCGAGAACAAACTGGCAGCACAAGAAGCCTGCCAGAACCCGCGCAGGCTGGGAATGTAATCGCGTACATGGCGGACTGGACTGGATTGTATCATACGAACGGAGGTATCTTCGTAGAGTGCGGTTGCCGGAGCGAACTCACTTCCCATGAATATCGCAGAAGTTGCCAGACGAGCGAAGGTCTCAACCGCGACAGTCTCGCGAACCATAAACCATAGTGAAAGTGTGACGCCGGAAACGGCCGAAAAGGTGCGGCGGGTTATTCGGCTTATGGGATATCATCCGAACACCAACGCTCGCGCCCTTGCCTCCGGCAAGAGCAATCTCCTCGGACTCATTATTTCTGACATCGCCAATCCTTTTTTCCCTGAACTCGTAAAGAGCTTCGAAGAAATGGCGCTTCGGAGTGGCCTCGAAGTGCTCGTCGCAAATACGAGCTACGACCCTGAGCGGATGGTGCACTGTGTTCGCCGCCTGATGGAGCGAAAAGTTGATGGAGTTGCGGTGATGACGTCTGAAATGGACAAGCGACTTATCTCGAGCATGTTGAGGCGCAGCATCCCAATCGTTTTCCTGGACACCGGAAAGGTTCGCAACCTGGTAAGCAACATCAAAGTAGACTACGGCGTGGGAATTCGTGAGGCGGTCGATCACCTCTACCAACTTGGCCACCGGCGGATCGGTTTTATCAGCGGTCCCTCTAACCTGAGGTCCGCGATGACCCGGCGGTCTGCCTTCCTGAAGTGGCTTGGGCACTACGGCCTGCTCCGTGACGAACAATTGGTCGAGTCAGGAAATCATAAAATCGACGGGGGCGATGCCGCCATGGGGCGGCTGCTTGCGATTTCTTCACGCCCGACTGCTCTCGTGGCTTCGAATGATCTGACAGCATTTGGCGCGCTTCGAGCGATTTCCGCTGCGGGATTACGTGTACCACAGGATATTTCTGTGGTGGGTTTCGATGATATCGAGTTATGCCAGGTGACCCAACCCCCTCTCACCACGATTCACCTCTCACGTCGGGAACTGGGAGAGAGAGCCTTCGAGGCACTCCATGCGATTCTGCGCGGAAGCTCCAAAACGGGGCGTGAATATCGCATCAACACCCGCCTCATTGTGCGAAACTCAACCGCCCGATGCCCTGCAACATAGCGGCCGTCAGGCCGTGCAAAGAGTGCCGAGAATGCAGCCCCGGAGACGCGGGAGGGCGTTTTTTTGCTGGCAATTGGAGGTTGTTTCTGCTGTAATCGCTTACATTGCGGCGCACATTTCGCACACCAATCGCACCTTCGCGCGCTGCGTCGCGCTGTTTCGAGGTTCCGTCCACTTTAGCGTGGGATCAAGACTCAGTCGCGACAATCCGACAAAGACACTTTCCGACGTGAGGGTGTACCTGACGCGGAACGACAGAATTGGCCTGGAAGGTTGGCGCGGGAATTTCTGTGTTGGAGAGCACGGATGGATAGGGCCCGAGTATTGCTCAACGAATTCAGCGCGCGTTTTGGCGGTTCGGCGTCGCTGGTTCGGGCACCGGGTCGCGTAAACCTGATCGGTGAACACACGGATTATAACGAAGGATTCGTATTGCCTGCAGCGATTGATTTTTTTTGCTGGGTAGCCATTGCTCCTCGAAATGACAGGGTGCTTGCGCTCTACTCCGAAAATTTTGACGATACCGTCGAAGTTAGTCTGGATGATCTGAACATCCGCGCGACTGGAAAATGGGCCGATTATCCACTGGGAGTCGCCTGGGCCCTGGAGCGAGCTGGATATCGCCTGCGCGGAGCCAATCTATATATTAAGGGCGATGTTCCACTGGGGGCGGGACTCAGCTCTTCCGCGGCCGTGGAAGTCTCCACCGGTTATGCCTTGACGAGCATGGAACAGGAGGCCATTGAGCCGACAAAGTTGGCGCTGCTTTGCCAGAAAGCCGAAAACGAGTTTGTTGGCGCGCGCTGCGGGATCATGGACCAATTTGTTTCCTGCCATGGGCGTGAGGGAAATGCGCTACTTCTCGATTGTCGCTCTCTCAATTCCCGCCAGGTGCCGATTCCACCCCAAGTTCATCTGGTGATCTGCAACACGATGATTCAGCATAGACTCGGCACTGGCGAGTACAACGTGAGGCGCACCGAATGCGAGACCGCGGTCCGCAAATTATCCCAGGTGCTCCTGGGAATCCGTTCTTTGCGCGACGTTTCGCTTGCCGAACTCGAAGGCAATCGTGAACTGCTTGGCGAAACTATCTACAAGCGATGCCGCCACGTGATCACCGAAAATCAGCGCACAGTTGCGGCCGCGAACGCATTGCAAACCGGTCACGTTGAAGAGTTACGCCAGGTAATGGCCAATTCACATCGAAGTCTCCGCGACGACTACGAAGTAAGTTGCCGCGAGCTCGACGTCATGGTGGAACTGGCGGAGCGTCAACCTGGCCTTCTTGGGGCACGGATGACGGGCGGCGGGTTCGGAGGTTGCACCATCAATTTGGTCCGTGCAGATGAGTCCGGCGAGTTTCGGAGGCGCATGAGCGAAGAGTATCAGACTGTGACAGGCCTCAAACCGGCCATCTATATATGTCAAGCATCTCAGGGCGCGCAAATAGTGGTGCCTGAGGACAGTTTAGAACGCCCCCGCTCGACCACCAATCTATGAGTCTTCTGGAACTACAGCAAACTCCGCATCGGCGATTCAACCCGTTCCTTCGTGAATGGGTACTGGTCTCTCCCCATCGCACCCAGCGGCCGTGGCTCGGAAAAGTCGATCAGGCTTCATCTCCAAACAGGGTCACGTATGATCCACAATGTTATCTTTGCCCGGAGAATGCGCGTGCGGGTGGTACGCGAAATCCTAAATATACAAACACCTTCGTCTTCGATAACGACTATGCCGCCTTGCTTCCGAAGGCTCCAAACCTAGAGTGCAAAGAGGAGGGCCTGCTCTTAGCAGAGTCAGAAGCTGGAATTTGCAGGGTAGTTTGTTTTTCACCGCGGCATGACCTGACCATTCCCGAAATGTCGGCTGGCGAAGTGAGGCAGGTTGTGGATGTTTGGTGCGAACAGTTCCGGGAATTGGGAGAGCTGTCGTGGGTGCGGCACGTTCAGATTTTTGAGAATCGCGGCGCCCTGATGGGAGCAAGCAATCCGCACCCACACTGCCAAATCTGGGCCAACGCCTCCCTCCCCAATATTCCGGCTCGGGAACTGTCCTCGTTTGAAGACTATTCCGCCAGAAAAGGCTCATGCTTGCTTTGCGATTATCTCGAACTGGAGCTACGCAAGGACGAACGCGTCGTCTGTCAGAATGACGGATTCGCCGTTGTAATCCCCTACTGGGCGGTATGGCCGTTTGAAACCCTGCTTTTAAGCAGGCGGCACGTGGCAGCGTTGGATGAGCTCACATTTGAGGAACGCGATCTTTTGGCGGACATACTCCGACAGATCACCACGCGGTACGACAACTTATTCCAAGTATCCTTCCCGTACTCGATGGGATTCCACCAGCGGCCCACCGGTGGGAAATCACACCCGGAGTGGCACTTCCATGGACATTATTATCCACCGTTGCTGCGGTCCGCGACCGTGCAGAAATTCATGGTCGGATACGAGATGCTGGCTTCTCCGCAACGGGATATCACTCCGGAGAACGCTGCTGCGCGCCTCCGCGAGCTGAGCGCTATTCACTATCTCCACACCGGATGAGGATCCCGGCCCACAGCTTGTTCAGTGCAGGCAAAACCTTTTCAACCACGAAAGGAAATTCGAATGCTCACCGCAAAGCTAAGCAATTGGGGGGCGGTAATCGCGCTGGGGCTCATTTCCCTGAGCGGAGCGCATGCGCAATCTCCCCAGCACTTACCCAGGTGGAGCGAAAAACAGGCCGCTGATTGGTACGCCCGACAGCCGTGGCTGGTGGGGAGCAACTACATTCCCGCAACGGCCATCAACGAGCTTGAAATGTGGCAGGCCGACACATTCGATCCGAAGCGCATCGACCAGGAGCTCGGATGGGCGGAGTCGATTGGCCTGAACTCCATGCGCGTTTTTCTTCACGACCTTCTTTGGCAACAGGATCCTGCAGGATTCCGCAAACGGATGGACATATTTCTTCAGATCGCGGACAAGCACAAGATTCGCCCGCTCTTTGTTTTATTCGATTCATGTTGGGACCCCGACCCCGTGCTGGGGAAACAGCGCGAGCCCCGCCCCGGCGTGCACAATTCCGGCTGGGTGCAAAGCCCCGGTGCCAAAGCTTTGCAGGACCCTTCGCAGTATCCGCGCCTTCAGGCTTACGTAAAGGGCGTCGTCGGCGCTTTCGCCCAGGATCCTCGGGTTCTTGGCTGGGATGTTTGGAATGAGCCGGACAACACCAACGAGGGTAGCTACGCTGAAAAGGAACCCAAAGATAAGGTGGCCCTGGTTGCTGCACTGCTCCCGCAGGTGTACGACTGGGCGCGCTCCGTGCATCCCAGCCAACCGCTGACGAGCGGCGTTTGGAAAAAGGACGCACCTTCCCCAGACAAGCTGGACGCAATGGAAAAAATACAACTTGAGATGTCTGACGTGCTCTCGTTTCACGACTACGGCAGCCCTGCGGAGTTTGAGCAACGCATCCACTGGCTTGAGCCCTATCGCCGCCCGATCCTGTGTACGGAATACATTGCCCGCGGAAATGGCAGCACTTTTCAGGGGTCATTGCCGATTGCGAAACGGTTCCACGTCGCGGCCTTCAATTGGGGAATGGTCGCCGGCAAAACCCAAACCTATCTTCCTTGGGACTCCTGGAAACATCCCTACACCGATCGCGAGCCGGCGGTTTGGTTTCACGAAATCTTTCGGACCGACGGCACTCCCTATCGGCCCGAAGAGGTTGCGTTTATCCGGAAAATGATCCAAGGGAAGTAGGCCCTAATACTCCGCGTGGCTGGCTGCTTTCCCGCAACAGACTGGAATCGGGCCTCCCGGGAACCCTACCATGCTACAGTGTAAGCGGTTACATCAAGGAATCAGCCAGCGCCATGGCCTCCCCCTAGGCGACCGGCCGGAGAGGATTTCCATGCAACGTTTTTTGACCACACTGCTGCCCGCACTTCTTCTCACCCCTCTTTTCGCGCCTGTGGTGACCGCTCAAACCTCCTCAGCCTCAGCGCAATCAAATGCGACGAACATCCACATCAACGCCGCGAAGCCCGCCGGTTATCGCATTCCCCGAACCATATTCGGCAGTTTTCTTGAACCCATCGCCAATTCAACCTACGGAGGACTGGTGGCACAGGTCCTCGAGAATCCGAGCTTTGAGGAGGGCCTGTGGGACGCCGCTCACATCAAGAAAATGATTGCCGCAGATCCTCAGCTCATGCGTGCCTCCGAACTTGGTCTGCCCTTGCCATGGGAGCCGCTCGTCTATGCTCAGGAAAACCGGTATGAACCGCGCTGGAACGACGCCCCCAATTCGTATCGCTCCCTGCTGGTGATGGGCTTGCCCGATCAGGAAGTCGGCATCCGGCAAAAGGTCTATCTGCCGGTCCACCGGACATGGAAATATCGCGGAAGCATTTATGTTAAATACCTCAGCGGACCTCGCGCGCTGGATGTTTCGCTTCGAGAAAGAAATCATCGGGAAAAGGTCTTCATTCACGCCGCGATTCAGCTATCAGGAGCGGATTGGGTCCGGTATGAATTTGTTTTCGAGCTGCCCGAGCACAGCTTCGCACCGCTCGAGCCAGTGGACTTTGTTGTAAGTGCGCCCGGCGAAGGCCGCGTTCTTCTGGATCAGGTTTCTCTGTTGCCCGCGGATAACGTTGATGGCATGGACCCGGACGTGATTTCGATGGCGAAAGCCATGAAGTCGCCGGTCATTCGCTTCGGCGGAAACTTCACCTCCGCCTATCACTGGCGCGATGGAGTTGGACCGCTCGACAAACGAATCAGCATGAAGAACGTGGCTTGGGGAATTCCGGAGTACAACACGTTTGGCACCGATGAATATTTGCGGTTTTGCGAACTGGTCGGCGCCAGGCCACAGATTGCTCTGAATCTTGGCAGTGGCACTCCGGAGGAAGGCGCAGCCTGGGTCGATTACGTGAATCATAGGTGGGGCGACCATTCGGGTGGACTGCTATGGGAGTTGGGCAACGAGTTATGGGGCAAATTTCAGATAGGCTATCCGACTATACAGCGCGTCGCGGAGAGGACAAAAGCGTTCAGCGATGCCATCCATCGCCTGGATCCCAAGGCGATGCTCATCGGGACCGGAGCGGATGAGGATTTTTATCATGATTGGAACGCGGCGCAATTGTCGAACGCTGATTCTTTCCGCTATCTATCCACTCATTTTGTCGTGACCACCAACGAGGTCCTCCGAAAAGATCCATCGCTTGATTTTCTGGCGGAGGCCACCTTTGCGCTGCCTGTGGGACTGGAGCGCAAGTTGCGCGAAATGTATAGCCAGATTCAGTCGGTCCCGGGCACCCGCGATAATGTAAAGATTGCCTTCACCGAATGGCTGTTCTGGACGGAAAGCGACAAAAGCCCGCGCTACGACAATCTCGGCGGAGCGATCGCCAGTGCCGGCTTCCTTAACATGCTTATGAGATCGGCGGATATTGTTCCGATATCCGACATGACCGGCACCCTCTATTTTGCCGGCATCTGGAAAGCCAGAGGCCGTGCCTTCGGCGTCCCTTCCTATTGGGCTTTCCGCATGTACTCCAATGCGGATGCCACGCGGCCCGTTGAAGTCGCCACCGATTCTCCCAAATACAATATCGAAGAGGGTTCTAAACGGATTCCCAATATTCCGGATGTTCCCTACCTGGATGTTGTGGCCGCCCTGAACGATTCGGGAGACACGCTCACTCTCTTTTGCGTGAACCGGCACGTGACGTCAGATATGAATGCTCGCCTCACGATCGATGGCTTTAGGCCTGCGCCCGAAGTCAACGCGCAAAGCCTCTACGCCGGCAGCATTTTCGAAAAGAACGATGAAGTTGCCCCGGAAGCGGTGACCCCACAAGTAAGCAGCCCGAAGTGGAAGGATGCGTACCTCGATTTTACATTCCGCCATGCAAGTGTGACGGTTCTTACGTTACATTCAGCGAAATAACGTGGTTTCGGAACTCTGCCTGCCGGAAAATTGGAACCGCAAAGAGGTGGGGTGGAACCTCTTTGCGGTTGCGCTGCTTCCCTAACAACACACGCCCTAGAAGTTTATCTTGAGCTGCAACTGCGTGATTTTTTGAGGTACCGGCCCATTGGCACAAGCCCCGCATTCGAGGATATTGCCGAAGGCGGTCGCATTGTTGCTAAAGCCGGGATTCTGGTCCAACGGCCCATTGCCGATGGCCCGCTGGAAGACGTGGCGATTGAAAGCATTTATGAATTGAGCCTGGAACTCAAGATTCAAAGTCTCATGGATGGGGAATCGTTTTATGATCGCAAAGTCCTCACCTCGATACCACGGCGATCGTGCTGAATAGACCCGCGGCCCATTTCCGAAAACATACGGAGTCCCCGGTATGATCGCAGCCCCATTTGAGCCATCAATGTGTTGATTGGGGTCGCTGAACGCGGCCTTGTTGAATACGCCGTTGGTGAAAGGATCGAAATGCCCGCTCAGGTATGCGGCGCTGAAAATTTGCTGGCCGGGCACGCGGTTCCAATACACGCAATTATCATCGGCGGGAATTCCCGGCGCACATCCGAGAATGGTGTCCTGGCCCGAGGAGTAGCGTTGCACGCCACTGATTGTCCAATTGCCGATAACTTGGTTAAGGGGTCCTGTGGCACTGCCGGCAAACTTCTTGCCCTTCCCGACCGGAAGTTCATAGATATAGGTCAGCACAAGCTGATGTGGAATGTCCTGCTGGCTGAGTGCTTTTTCGGCATGAAGGTTAAATGGGTTCTGGATACCGGTGACGCCTCCCGCAAATGCGGACCAAAATGGTGCGGAACTCTCCGCGTTCGTCAGCGTCCTCGAATAGGTATAGGAAAACATCAGGTGAAGACCGTTGTGGAATCTACGCTCGAGAGAGGTCTCCAACGCGTTAAACGTGGACGATCCATAATTTTCCAGACCTTGGTCCGTGGCCAATCGGTCATATTGCGGGAATGGCCGAAGCGCCTGCGCTACGGATTGATTACACGGATAGGTCGCGTAGGGAAGGGCGACGCCCGCGGTGTTTCCGCAGATCTGCTGGTTCAGCTGGCTTCCCAAAGCAAAAAATTTCGGATTCAACTGATTGATCGAATTGTAGCCGGAATGGAGGTGGGTCGCGTGCTGCCCTACGTATCCAATGCTCCAGATCAAGTCCGTGGCGACCTGGTATTGTATTTGAAAGCTGTAATTCTGCAGCATCGTCGTCCTGCCAAAGGATGGCTTAATTACCGGGTTATACCCCTGGAAGTTAAGTTGTGTGGGATCGAGATTGGGAACGGTGGAATTAAACTTCGGAACTCCGCTATCCCAGAAGTAAGCGGGAGCGAGAGAGCCGTTTTGCGTGAAGATGTTGTTGAATCCGTTAAAGCCTTGTTGTCCGCTCTGGCCGTTGAAATCTCCCCATTCCATCGGGCCGTAGTAAATCATGTAGCCACCGCGCACCACCATCCGATTACGCGTGAACGGGGGCGTATAGGCGAAGCCTATGCGCGGCGCGAAACCCTTGTACCAGATATTGACCCAGCGTTCGCCAGTCACTCCGAGGCGTCCGGTGCCCACGCCGGCAAATTCGAGTGCTCCCGGCAAGTTTCCCGCCGCGGAATCGGGGCAAGTAAAACAAAAATTCGTCTGATTGTTGTGCGATTCGGTGCGCGGATACTCGACGTCCCAGCGCAGACCGAGATTTAGGGTCAAATCCTTCCTGATCTTGTAGTCGTCCTGGACGAATAGCGCCCAGTATTTCGCGAGGAATTTTGGCTGCGCGGCGACGGTATAGAACCCGGTGCTATCCACCGCGCCCAGCAGGAAACTCGCGTAGGAATTCCCAGTTTGGCCGCCGGCCGGGCCGGTGCTGACATTTGTTTCGCCACCGCCAAAATTGAAATTTCCAGCGACACTATTGAGGATTTGGGGCTCGAAAATCTGGTAGCGGTAATCGAAACCAAAGGTCAAGGCGTGCTTCCCCTTGGTCCACAGGAAGTTATCGTTAAAACGATACCCGTTGTCGATGGTGTAGTTTTGCGTGGCATCTCCGGCGTTCGTGAACCCCGCGCCGATGCTGATTTGCGGGAAGCTGTTCGTCACCGGCGCCCCAGTTATTCCCAACTTCTCATCCCAATTCGTGGTCGGGTAGTTCTTTAACACCGTTCCCAGATTCACGCTGTTCGTGCGGTTGTAACCCAGGTTCACGTGGTTCACCAGATTGCTTGCCAGGATCCAGTCCCAGCCTCCGCGGATGAAGTGTGTGGTGAAATCCTGAAATCCGTTCGGATCGGCCGGGGTGGGATATCCAACATAGGGCGGCGGCAAATTTTCACGCTGTGAATAGGTAACGAATACCTTGTGATTTGCGCCAAAATTCTGATCCAGGCGGCCGGTGATCGACGTGTTGTAGTTATTGGCGTGAGCCTGCACCGCATAGTTGTTGGTATTAATTCCCGACTGCGTCGGCCCGGGAATTAAATTCAGAATGTTCTGGGAGACCTTGCTGATGCGGCCAACAGGAATCTGGTTCAGGTTTCCCAGATTGTCGACGAACGCCTGGGTCTTCCATGTATTGTTGCTGGCATCAACGCATGTCGTGCCGGTGGGATCGAAAATCTCTCCCTGATAAACGGGCTGACCAGCAGCGGGAGAGCCCGCGCATGTGCCGGTGTTCGGAATTGTGCCGACCTGAATTGGAAGCCCATTTGCTCCCTTTGCGATGAAGCTGGAGAGATCGGCGTAATTCAGATTGGTGCCACGCTGCGCGGCCGTCGGCACCGTGGCGGTCAGAACGTTGCTTTGCGGTTGCTTGTAGTCTTCCCAGGAAATGAAGAAAAAAGTTTTGTTGTGACCATTGTAAAGCTTGGGAATCCACACCGGCCCACCGACTGTGAAACCATAGTCGTTCTGTTTGTCGATGGGACGAGTAAATGCCGCGGCAGAAAGGCCCTGAGAGATGGCGTGCCCGGCTTCCAGTTTGTTGTACCACGTGTTTGCGTCCAGGACGGTGTTCCGGAACACTTCATAAACATCTCCGTGATAGTCGTTCGTTCCCCCCTTCGTATTGAAAGACTCGAGCCCGCCAGTCGTTCGTCCGTACTGAGCCGGCATCGAAGAGGTGAATACCTTGAACTCGCTCAATGCCTCAATGGAAGGCGCGGTCTCGTCAAAGGTATTCCCGTTTTCCGAGCGGTAGGTGCTCGCGCCGTCGAGAAGAACTTCCCCACCGAACGTCTGGCTTCCCGAAATGTGGTTCTCGAATCCAGTCGCAACCGCCCCGTTCCCAAATCCGCCGCCCCCCGACCCTGGTCCAGTGGTGCCCGGCAACGTGAACACAAATGCTTCAGGGGATCGCAATCCCTTCATGCCGCTGCTCAAAGCCAGTGGCAAATCGAGCACCTCCTTCTGCGTGATGACTCCGCCGATGTCGGAAGTTTCCGACTCCAAAGTTGGATTCGAGGCTTCGACCGTAATGTTCTGCTGGCTCCCTCCTATTTGCAGCTGCAGGTCCCGCGTAGTTACGTTATCGATGGAAACCACAATCCCCACAAAAGTACCGGCTTTGAAACCCACAGCCTTGACGACGACGGTATAGGTTCCCGGCGTGAGTTGTCCGAATCGATATTCGCCGGAGGATGTAGACGTGGTGGTCGCGATCGAGCCCGTGTCCGGTTGCGTGGCGGTCACTTCGGCATTGGGCACACCGGCTCCGGATGGATCCAGGACCGTGCCGGACAGGGTGCCTCGATTGGACTGCGCATGCGCCGAGAACAGAAGGACGCCGGCAAAGAGCAACGGTAAGGCCCTTTTGGCAAGGAAGCTGCAATATGATTTCACAAATCCTCCTCAGATCCGTTCTTGACTTGCCGACCACCCCTCGTAACCGCTTACATTTCAACCCCAAAAAAAGTGGCTGTGGCGCCGGTGTTCCCGGCTACCCGCCACTGCCGTCCTTGTTTTGTTCCTGATTCCGGCGTTCCTGCCTCTTCATTCTGTCCCGCAGATTCTTTTGCTGATCGGCATCGGACTGCTGCTTTAGTTCCTGAAACCGGGCCAGGGCGAGCTTTGCCTCATTGTCCTGATGAAGCTTCCGGTATACGCGGCTCAACTGATAGTAGCTGCGCTGCAGTGTATCGTTGGACGGTTTGCACTCGATGGCCCGCTTTAAGGCGAGAACTGATTTCTCCTGATCCCCAGTCGCGTCTTGCGCGCGTCCCAGATAGTAGTAGGCGTCTGCAAAAGCCGGATCCTTGGCCAGCACGGCTTGAAGCAGTGGAATTGCTTCTCCCGCCTTGCCACGGTCCACCCTCAAGCTGCCGAGCTTATACATCGCGGCAATACTGTTCGGATCCAATTTCAATTCAGCCGTATATTCCGCTTCCGCGTTTTCCGGCTGACTTGCGGCGTAATACACATCTCCGAGTTCCAAATGAAGGCCCGTTTCACCGGGCGCGAGCCGAATCGCCTCGTTATACTCGGCGATTGCATCCACCTGCCGGTCACCAGTTGCGTATGCCTGCGCCAGAACCTCATGAACGCGCCAGGAGTTTGGTTCGCTCTGATACATCCTCTGATAGCTGGACTCCGAAACAAGGAGGTGAGCGCGGCCTCGATGAAAGAGAATATCCACGTCCTTCGGTGCAAGTTCCGCCGCCATGTCCAGCGACCGGACCGCGTCTTCTGGGTCATTTGCCGCTAAATCCACCACGCCCATCCACATCAAGACTTGGGAGTCACGTGGATTCAGTTTCAATTCTCGCTTCAAAGCCTCGCGAGCCTTGTTGTACTCGTCCAAATTGTAGTAGGCGACGCCCAGAAACAAATTCGCCCCCTTGAGGGAAGGGTTCAGCTTAAGTGCGGATTGTAGAGCCGAAATTTCTTCCTGATACTTCCCTTCATCTTTCAGAGCTATCGCGATGTTGAGCTTAATTTCGGCAACCTGAGGGGCCAGGGCAGACGCCTGGGTGAAATAATTAAGCGCATCAGCAACCTCTCCAGCGCGCATGGAATTCGCCCCTTCGTGAAGGAGTTCCGCAACTTTCGGGTTGTCCTGAGAAAGAGAAATAGAAGCCGTCAGGAGAGAGACACAGAGCGACGCGAGAAGTGAGGCTCGCGCAAGTTTCCCTGGGCATCGAAAAATGTAATCGCTTACATTCATAAACCAAGTAACTGCTATATATACGACCTTTTTCCCCTTGTCAATAGTGTTTTCTCTTTAGCTCCGCCGGCTTCCCCCGCTTCGAGTGCCCTGTTCCTAGTTCGTCGGCCCCTGCCCGGTCCCAAACAGTTCCTGCGCCTTTGCGAATTCCGCGTTCGCCTGCTTTATTTTTCCCAATTGCCGGTAAGCCTTCCCCAACTGAAAGTGGCCGCTCGCATTTCGGGGGTCTAGTGATAATGCTTTTTCCAGTTGCTCGCTGGCCTCTTTGTACCGGCCCAGATGCATATAGACCTGGCCAAGCTCGCTATAAAGTAGCGCGCTCTGGGGATTGATCTTGAACCCCTCCAGAAGCGGCGCAATCGATTGCTCGCTGCTACCTTGCCTATCGAACAACATGGCCAAATGCAGATAGGGATGCTCACTCACATGCCCCGACTCTCTTTGCCATGAAATCGCATTCTCATAAGCCTGGATTGCTGCTTCCCGCTGATTCTCAGATTCCAGGATCAGTCCGAGATAATCCTCCGCCTTGGCATCGCGCGGCCGGAACTCCAGCGCCTTTTGGAAGGATGGCTTGGCTTCCCGAAACCGCCCGTCCGTGAAGTAGGCCCGCCCCAGGTAATACCAGCAATCAGCATTCGATCCCTCCATCGCCGTGCATTTCTCGAGCCATTTCACCGCGTCCTGCAAGTCGTTGAGCAATACGTAATCGAGCGCGACAATCTTCAGATCATCGGCGTGTGGTGCCTCAATCCTCGCCGCGCGATTATAGAACTCCAGGGACTCCTGAGGTTTGTTCTCGCGATGTAGCACGAATCCCAGGAAAGCAAGAGCATCCGGGGATTCTGGGTGTCTCTCCAAATATGAGCGCAGAGTGGCTTCTGCTTCCGCAAAATCCCCAAGGTTTGCGAGACATTTCCCCTTGTAAAGCACCGCATCCGTGGTTCCCGCAGACTCCGCCTCTACTTGCGTGAATAGATCCGCGGCCTTGCGATATTCTTTGGCTTTGAACGAGGCCACCGCGCGCGCGTATGTATCTGCTTGAGCGCATGCCTCGCAAGGCCACCAGCTTAAAACAACGCCGAAAAAGATCACGGTGATGCAAAGCCGGGATGGATGGATCCATCTCATTTTGGGCCGCTGCCGGAGGAAACCTCTGCCGCAGGCTCATCTACTTTAAGGAATTGGTCGGCCCCGACGTTCCGAAGTGTCTGCACGATGCCGCTTGGCCAGCGGATTTCCACACTCGATGCTTTCTCGTTTGCGCCTAAGCCAAAGTGAGCCCGTTTATCGCTGGCAGAAAGATAACTGCCCGCGGTCGTTACAGTAGCCCACTGCGAACCGCTTGCGGTTGTGATCTTGATGCAAGCACCTATACCGTCGCGATTACTCTTGTGCCCAACCAAACCCACGCTCAACCAATGCTGCCGCGGCTCGGTTTCGTTGTGAAGAATGTAAATGGGCCCTTCGTTGTTGGTGACAACCACATCCAGCCGGCCGTCATTGTCGATGTCCCCCACAGCCAAACCTCTAGCCACCCAGCGCTGTTCGAAAACCGTGCCTGACTGCGCGGAAACATCGACAAACCCATGACCGGTGTTTCGAGCCAATAGCAACGGTTCTCGATACCGAAGGGTCGGGAAATTCAACTCAATGGTGTCCAGATCATGGCCCTGTGCAAACACCAAATCCTTCCAGCCGTCATTGTCGAAATCAAAGAATCTCACTCCCCACCCCGAGTGTGTGAGCGTCATGCGACTTACGCCGGTGGATAAGCTTGCGTAGGAAAACGTGCCGTCGCCGTTGTTGTCGTAAAGAGCGTAGTTCTGATTGGCGAGATCGGTTACCACAATGTCTGGAAATCCGTCGTTATTGTAATCGGCGAAATCGACACCCATCCCCGCATAGGTACGGCCATCGCCGTCAACCGCCACCCCGGCCGCCAGCCCAACCTCTTCAAACGTCCCGTTCCCCTTGTTGTGATAGAGGAACTCCACCATCGAATCATTGGCCACAAAAAGATCAATGTGGCCGTCCAGATCATAGTCTGCGATCGCCACACCCAGGCCTTTTCCCGGTTTTGACAGGCCAATCCGTTCGGATATTTCTGTGAAATGACCGTTGCCGTCGTTGCGAAACACCAGTGGAGCCAGAGGCTGGAAAATATCGGGGTGGCAGTAAGAGCGGTATCCTTCTCTGTGCTCCCCACACCAGATATCCTTGAAATCCCACTCCAGATACCGGATCACAACCAGGTCAAGCAATCCATCGCCATCCAAATCAACCCACGCCGCGCTGCTCGACCAGCCGCCTCCGGCAACCCCAGCCTTGTCCGTAACGTCGGTGAAGGTTCCGTCACCGTTATTGTGGTACAGCTTGTTTCCTCCATATGCCGTTACATACAAATCTTCATAGCCGTCATTGTCGTAATCACCGACCGCTACTCCCATTCCGTATCCCGCGCCTTGTAGTCCCGCCTTTTCGGTGACGTCTTCAAATGTTCCATCTGATTTTTGGTGAAAAAGGCGGTTCCAGTATTTAGGGCCGGCTTTTTGTGGGATTGTCCCTTTCGGGGTCGGATCGGCGAGAGGCGCGCCGTTGACTACAAACAGGTCCAGTCGTCCGTCGTTGTCGTAATCGAAGAGTGCGACACCCGGCCCCATCGTTTCGAGCAGATACTTGCGCGTACCGTGAGACGCCATGTAGTGAAATTGCACGCCGCTTTGCGCGGTGATATCAACGAATTTTGCCGGTTTGTTTTCGGGGGGGCCAACTAGTTTCTGAAGTTGTCCTGTGGGCGGCCTCGCAGAAGGAGCTTGCCCGCGCACGGCATCGAAGTGTGGAAAAAACAGCAGCGCGACCGCCACAACCGTTTTCCTTGCGTCTCCGCGCCATTGACCATTCAATTTGCTTCCAACCTCTCCATCTCTACTCTCTTGAACCGCCAGCTACTCGGGCTTCTGTTGTATTCCCTTTCCTTCGACAACTGTAAAGATCCGATCTACCTCGGGTACTGTGACTTCTTCTCGCGCGCCATCGGGCCAGTGAATTTCAATCTTGTCGATTTTCACCGCGCCGCCGAGGCCAAAATGCGGGCGCATATCGGAACTCGACCCATAACTTCCTCCGCTGAAGATATCAGCACGCTGCCTGAACCCTCCCGCAGTCACAAACACTTTTGCCCCAATGGCATCGCGGGGACTCTTTGCTCCGCCTACCAATCTAAAACAAATCCAGTGATTTCCATTTCTGACCATATTGCGCAAGAGCGTCGGGGTTGTGTCGATGTTGTTCATCACTACATCTATATGTCCGTCGTTGAAGAGGTCGCCGAACGCGGCGCCGCGAGCGGGCACCACAACGGCGAGCCCGCTCCCCGTGGCTGGGGGAACTTCCTGAAACTTCTTGCCGTTAACGTTGCGGAACAACAGCGGACGCTGTGCCCAGGTCGTGCCCCAATCCTGTTTGTCCACGCCGGGATAAACGTGGCCATTTGCGAAAAAGATGTCCAACAGTCCATCGTTGTCATAGTCCAGAAATCCTGTGCCCCAGCCCAGGAACGGGATCGTCGGTTCGGCAATCCCAGCCTGAAAGCTGACATCCGAAAAGATTGCATCCCCGTCGTTCCTATAAAGCGTATTGTAGTCGTCGGAGAAATTGGTGATTACCAGGTCAACTCTTCCGTCGCGGTTGTAATCTCCAACTCCGATGCCCATCGAAGCTTGCTCCCGGCCGCCGTCGTTCAGCGCGAACCCTGACATGTAGCTGATGTCCTCGAATGTCCCGTCGTGCCGGTTGCGATAGAGATATTTCGGTACTGAGTCATTGGCGACCGCGAGATCTACCCACCCGTCATCATCCAGATCGACGAATACGGACGCAAATCCGTAATATCCTCGCGGGTCAGAAACTCCCGCTTTTACGCTCACATCCGTGAAAGTACCGTCACCGTTGTTGTGGAACAGATGATCACTTTCCCCGGGCAATCCGCGCGGCCCACACATCACGTTGACCCCGCGAAACTGGCACAGGGATGCGGGCAGTCCGTTTCGTCCGGCTGACGGAGGATTGTCCATATCAAATTTCACGTAGCCCGGCACGAACAGGTCAAGCAGACCATCGTGATCGTAATCGCCCCACGTGGGCCCCGCGGACCATCCGCCGAGGGCGACGCCTGCTTTTTCGGCGACATCCGTGAACGTCCCATCGTGATTATTATGGTAAAGGCGATTCTTGCCGTAATTCGCAACGTAAATGTCCGGCCAGCCGTCGTTGTCGTAGTCGCCGATGGCAACGCCAAATCCCCAGCGCTCGTTAGCCACCCCTGCCTTTTCTGTTACGTCAGTGAAGGTCCCATCCCGATTGTTGTGAAGCAACATCGCGCGTGGCGCCGGTTCCAGCCCCTTGAATGCCCGAAAGGTAGAGCCGTTGAGCAAGAAAATATCGAGCCATCCATCATTGTCGTAGTCCAGCAAAGCCACTCCGGACCCAGGGGTCTCAAGAATACTGTTCTTTTCATAGGATCCCGAGCGGTGATGAAACTTGTCGAGACCAGCTTGGTGCGTGATGTCCGCGAACACGATCGGGGCACCATCCACAAAACCGCCGGCCGTAATGGGGCGAGAAAGTGCGTCCTTAACCGGCGCATGCGCCCCCCCCGTGCTGGCGCCGCCACCCATTCCTGATTGTTGATTTGTCGAACTAGCTTTTTCTGAAGCAGCCTCTTGCCCGCGCACCCCCGGCCCCAACGTGAGCGCAAAGCATATCCCGAGTACAAGGACGCTTTTCGGAACCTGATAATGTCCTGGAGTGTTGCTCATTTCTCGTTGTGTTGCGCCATGCGCCGGCGTTGCCGGCGGACGACTCACCTCGCGGAACATCAGTTTTCCATTCCAGTCTGCAGTGATTCTCACCGCCGATTCGTTCATGAAGAACCGTAACTGTTTATGAGTGGACAGCGGTTCCGGCTGAGAAATATCAGACAGCTGCCAATAAGTAAAGGACCTAGCATTGAAATGGAGAAGGTACAAACAGAATTTTTCCTAACAGAATTGCGGTTATTGCTCAGGATTCTGCCCGGAAGTGATCCGTGCTTCCGTCGGATTAGTACTGACGCGCTAGCAGTAACCGTTGTACTGCTGGCGAGATGCCGACTTCTCGCTACTGAGGTCATAAGTGGGTTCAACGGTTCGCCGTGTAGCTAAACGATCGGGCGCGCCATCAAAATCCGGTTGTGAGCGGGTGAAGACGTCGGCGCTCAGCATGAACCCACAGAGCGTCAGGCAACATCTAGCTATCAAGGAGAAATCAACATGAACAGTCTTGACTCTATGTTACGACGTAACAAAAGCTTTGCAGCTCAGCAGTCTGCTGCGGGGACACTAATGCCCTCGCTGCCGCAGGCGCTGCCAAATGTAAAGGCGATCGTCGTCGGTTGCGCTGATATGCGTGTGGATCCTGCTGATATACTCGGAATTAAACCGGGTGAGGCCGTCGTGATGCGTAACATCGGCGGTCGAATCACACCGGGGTTGTTGGAGCAGTGGGGATTACTCGG